>Ga0209800_10000047_pt1 | contig 315751 bp, 314 predicted proteins | sample Higcelweek8metaG_FD_187174 | JGI IMG/M metagenome (GOLD analysis project Ga0209800, IMG submission 187174) | Freshwater pond sediment microbial communities from the University of Edinburgh, under environmental carbon perturbations - High... | ecosystem: Environmental > Aquatic > Freshwater >...
TGAAGTGAACCCCAAATAGTTCACAATAAAAAAAGAACCTAAGATTTATTTCTTAGGTTTTGACTTTAATCTAGTAGTGTTATAAAATAGTATCCATTCTTCGACAAGAATTATATATTCTTGTAAAGATGTGATTTTATTGTTGTACAAAGTTTCTTTCTTCAATATCGAGTGCCAGCTTTCCATTGGAGAATCATCAATTGGAGTACCTTTTCTTGAATGAGAAATAGTAATTCCATTTGAATCACAGATGGCTTTGTATTCATAAGATGTATATTGGAATCCTTGATCAGAGTGAATGATTAATCCAGTTACATCTTTTTGTTTTGTAATTGCTTCATTTAATGTATCTATAACAATTTGATTATTATTAAATTTTGATATTTTATAGGCAACAACTTTTCTGTCATATAAATCAAGTATTGTAGATAAATAAGCTCTTTTACCATTGAAGATTAAATAAGTTATATCTGTACACCATAACTTATTTTTAGAATCAGTATTGAAGTTTCTATTAATAACATTTGGTTTGACATTATCCTCTATTCTCTTATATGTTTGGGTATGATTTTTCTTAACATACTTAGGCTTTATATAGTATTTATTCATTATTCTAGATACTTTCTTGTGATTAAATATTACACCATATTTAATCTTCACGCCTTCTGTTATCCTACGATATCCATATGTGCCTTTTGATTTATCAAATATATTTTTTATTATTAAATAATCATAGTAATCTGTATCTTCTTGATTTCGATATTTGTAATAAGTTCTTATACCAATTTCCAAAACTGCACACATGTTTTTAAGTTTATATTCATTAATATATAAATTAATAAACGTTACTTTTTCTCTCTTTGTGCCTTTAGGAAGGCTTGGTATTTTTTTAGTATTTCATACCTTTCCTTATAATCAATATTTTCTTTTTTGGGACGGCCTCTCTTATTTTCGATGTCATTAGCCTGATTCCCTTGTTTTCTATCTTTTTCAATCCAATGCCACAAAGTGGAATTATCTATGTTATATTTCTTTGCCACCTGACTATACCCACCATAATTACCTGATTTGTAATCCCTAACAACTTTTATTTTAAATTCATTATCAAAATGTTTACCCATAATAAAATAACACCTCCTTTCTGGAAATGTTATTTTACATCTTTTAGTTCTTTTTATAAAGTGTCCTAAATTGGGTTCACTTCATTTGACCTTAGCTCTATTTTATAATAATTAATTATAAATAATCATTTGCAACTAATTATCGTAATTTAAAATCACAAAAATCTTGTCGCAAAAAACAGTGTTTTTTATAGAAAAAGACCAGAATTTTGAAATTCTAGTCTCCTTTTTTAAAATTTATTACATTAATTGTATTTTTATATAAATATTAGTACAATTTTAAATTTTGTTTTTACCTTTATTTATAAAGGTTTATTCGTACTAGAGTACGGACTATTTGTTCTCCATAGAGCGGATTTGCGCTTGTGCTGCTGCTAAACGAGCTATCGGAACTCTATATGGAGAACAAGAAACATAATCAAGTCCTATCATATTACAGAATTCAACACTACTTGGTTCTCCTCCATGTTCACCACATATACCTAAAGACATATTTGGTCTTACACTTCTACCTTTTTGTGCTGCCATTTTAATAAGCTCACCAACACCAGTAACATCTATCTTAGCAAAAGGATCATTTTCAAATATTTTCTTATCATAATAATCATTTAAGAACTTTGAAGCATCATCCCTTGAAAAACCATAAGTCATTTGAGTTAAATCATTTGTTCCAAAACTAAAGAATTCAGCTTCTTTAGCAATTTCTTCAGCAGTAATAGCTGCTCTTGGAACTTCAATCATAGTACCTATTTTATATTCCATTTCTATATTAGCTTCTTTAATTATTCTATCAGCTTCATTTACTACAATAGATTTAACATAAATAAGCTCTTTAACATCACCAACTAGTGGAATCATTATTTCAGGAGTTACTTTAATTCCTTCTTTATTTACATTAATAGCTGCTTCAATAACCGCTCTTGTTTGCATAGCTGCTATTTCTGGATATGTTATAGATAAACGACATCCTCTATGACCCATCATAGGATTAAATTCTTTTAATGAATCAATTCTATTTTTTAAAGAATCAAAACTTATATTTAAAGATGCAGAAAGTTCTTCAATTTCTTCATCAGTATGAGGTAAAAATTCATGTAAAGGTGGATCTAAATATCTAATAACAACAGGATAACCTTCCATCGCTCTAAATAATTCTTCAAAATCTTGTTTTTGATAAGGTAATATAGATTGTAAAGCTTTTTCTCTTTGAAGAATCGTTTCAGAAGTTATCATTTGTCTAAAAGCAAATATTCTTTTTTCTTCAAAAAACATGTGTTCTGTACGACATAGTCCAATACCTTCTGCTCCAAATTTACGAGCTGTTTTAGCATCTTTAGGAGTATCAGCATTTGTTCTAATTTTAAGTCTTTTAACTTCATCAGCCCATGACATGAAAGTACTAAAATATCCAGTAATCTCTGGTTCTACAGTTTTAATTTCTTCACCATAGACATAACCTGTTGTTCCATCTATTGAAATATAATCTCCTTCTTTAAATACTTGATTTTCTTTAGTAGTAAGAGTTTTTAATTCTTCATTTATTTTTAAATCTCCACATCCTGATACACAACATCTACCCATTCCACGAGCTACTACTGCAGCATGTGAAGTCATTCCACCTCTAATAGTTAAAATACCATTAGCATCACTCATACCTTGTATATCTTCCGGAGAAGTTTCTAGTCTTACTAATATTGTTTTTTCATTTCTTTCTTTAGCTAATGAAATATCTTCAGCACTAAAATAAATTTTTCCACATCCAGCACCTGGTGAAGCTGCTAAACCTTTAGCAATTATCTTAGCATTTTCTAAAGATTCTTTTTCAAAATTTGGATGTAATAATTGATCAAGTTGTCTTGGTTCAACTTTTAATAAAGCTTCTTCTTTTGTTATTTTTCCTTCATTAACTAAATCAACAGCAATTTTTAAAGCAGCTGCAGCTGTTCTTTTTCCATTTCTAGTTTGAAGCATAAATAACTTTCCATTTTCAATAGTAAATTCCATATCTTGCATATCTTTATAATGATTTTCAAGTATTGAAGCTATTTCATTAAATTGTTTAAATACTTCCGGCATTACTTCTTCAAGAGTTGATATTAATTCTGGAGTACGGATTCCTGCAACCACATCTTCTCCTTGAGCATTTATCAAATACTCACCATATAGTTTATTTTCTCCAGTTGATGGATTTCTTGTGAAAGCTACACCTGTTCCACAATTATTTCCTCTATTTCCATATACCATTTCTTGAACGTTTACAGCTGTTCCCCAAGAGCTAGGAATATCATTCATTTTTCTATATATATTAGCTCTTTCATTATTCCAAGATCTAAATACTGCTGTAATAGCTTCTATTAGCTGTTTCTTAGGTTCTTCAGGGAAATCTTCACCTGCTATACCTTTATAAACTTCTTTAAATTTTAAAGCTACTTCATACATATCTTCTTCAGTTAAATCAGTATCATATTTAGCACCTTTTTCTTCTTTGATTTTATCTAATAATCTTTCAAAAGAAGATTTTGGATAACCTTTTACTACATCTGCATACATTTGAATAAATCTACGATATGAATCGTATGCAAATCTTTTATTATTTGTTGTTTTAGCAAAGCTTTCCGCTACTTCATCATTTAATCCAAGATTTAAAACTGTATCCATCATACCTGGCATAGAAGCTCTAGCCCCACTTCTAACTGATACTAGCAAAGGATTATTAATATCGCCAAACTTTTTACCAGTTGTTATTTCTAAATAAGTCAACTGTTCAAAAATTTGTTCAATTATTTCGTTACTAATTTTTTCATTTTCTTCATAATATTTATTACAAGCTTCTGTTGTAACTGTAAATCCACTAGGTACTGGTAGCCCTAAACCTGTCATTTCTGCTAAGTTAGCTCCTTTACCACCAAGTAAATTTTTCATGTCTCTATTTCCTTCTTTAAAAGAATATACATATTTTGTCATAATATTTCCTCCTTAGTTTCACAATTTCATTATATCAAATATATCTATAAAAAAGAAAAGAAAAAGTCTTTTTTTACACTTATTTACAAGAAAAAAGATAATTCAGATTAGAATTATCTTTTAAGTCTATTTTAAGTTTTCTTCTAATTTGGTAGATAAAAATTTAAGTTGTGCTTCATCATATTTATAAGTATATAAGTTCAGACCCATTCCGCTATGATAATAAGTTGAATCTACGCCTGGTAAAGTATAACTTTCAAAAATTAATTTATCTTTAATTGAAATATATTTTTGAACATAATAATAAATATCTTGTTTGTTTATATCTGTTTTAATATTATCTCCTAATAAATCAAAAATATCTAAAAAATTATTTACAACAAATTTTCCATCTGCTTGTTTTGTAACTTGTTCAATTATTTCCATTTGCATTTTACCACGAGTTATTAAATTAGACCCTGCTTCTCTTCTTGTACGTGCTAGCATTAGAGTCTCAAGACCATTCAATTTTTTAACACCTGGTTCTATATAATACTTATATCCATTTTTTGTTACTGGATATCTATATGGAACATTTACTTCAAGTCCACCTATCTTATCTACTAATTCTTCAACGCCTTTGAAATTAAATTTAATATAATAATCTATATTTATACCAAATAGTTTAGAAACGGTATTTTTTACATTTTCTGCACCATACCACCCACTATGAGTTATCTTATCCATCATATTATTACCTAAATTATAAGCGTATGTATCTCTAACAACATCAACCATAACAACTTTTTTTGTATTTGGATTAACTGTCATTAAAATTAATACATCTGCATTAAAACTTCCGTATAATTGATCAGCTCCAATTACTAAAATAGTAAATGATTCTTCTTTGTTTTTCTTTTTTAATTCTTTTGTTTTTACTGAATATTCTAAATTAGTAACAACACTTTTAACTTGATTATTAAGTTCAGGATAATATTCATTATAAATTGTTATATAATTATCTGATATAACTAATGAATCTATTTTTCCTTCTAATAAGTCTTTTATAGCTAATAAATAATCACTATATTTATAAAATTCGTTACTATCAATCTTTTTGTTTTTCTTAAGATAATCATAACCTAAAATATAATTTTCATAATCATTTTCATTATCTGAAATACCTATTTTTTTATTATTCAAATCATTTACGTTATTTATTTGACTATCTGCTTTTACTATAATTGTACTAGCATAAACTTCCTCTTTACTAGTTATTTTTGAAACTGTTTTATCCATTAAATTAGTACTTATGTTAAAAGTTAAAAATATTAAATTTAAAATTGTACTTATAACTATTAATATTGTGACTAATTTTTCTTTCAAAAAATCAAATATACTTTTATATATAAAATATATTGATCCTGAAATAGTAGCCAGTAAAATAGTATCGATTATTAGTGGTATAATACCATTAACAAATGTAAAACTATTAAACATAAAGCTAAAAACAATTACGTTAATAACTAAAAGAGAAAGTAATATTACAAGTATTATATTACTTTTCTTTTTCATTTTAATTCCCCCTGATAATTTCTAATGGATTTTCTTTAAATATTATATTTGCATAATTAAATCCATATTTTTTGCTTATTTTTTTATAAGCTTTAATAAATGAGTCATGATTTCTTGTTTTAGTAGCATGTGAGTCACTTGCTACTATATCTATTAGTTTTTCTTTCAAAAGTTTTTTTGAAAATCTATAAACCTTTATATTTCTTTTACAAGTAATACTAGTAGCATCCATTTGTAACATTGCTCCTGTATCTTTTATTCTATTTATATATTCTATATTATGATAATTCAAATATAATTCTGGATGAGCTAATATAGGTTTATATCCATTTTCTACTAATTCATCTAAAATAGTTATTATGTGATTTATGTCCATATTTTCATTTCTTTTAAATTCAAACAGTACATATCTAGTATTGTTTAAAGTAAGTAATCTTTTTCTATTTAACAAATCTATCATTTTATCAGAATACATAATTTCATTACCTATATATAAATTAATACCCATTTTTGAGGCATGTCTTTTTAGTTCAAGATAATTCTGTTTAGTTTTCTTAATTTTTTCGATTTTTCCTTTTCTAAAGTGTGGGGTACATACTACATCTTCAAGTCCTATTCTTTTAATTCTTTCTAACTCTATAATACTTTGTTCTAAAGAGTTAGAACCATCATCTACATCAAATATTAAATGTGAATGTATATCTATATATTTCATTATTTATTATAGTTTGAATAGTAGTAATCGTATTTATACCCGTATAATTTCTTTTGACGTTTAATATTTACTTTAGTAAGAATTGCTCCTAACATAAATGCTTTATTATTTTTAAGCTCTTCTATACAGCTTTCTATTACTTGATGATCTGTTCTTTCGGATTCAATTACGTAAACTGTTCCATCACATAATTTAGAAACTAAGACACCATCTGTTAATGAAGAAATTGGAGGACAATCTATTAAAACTAAATCATAATCTTGTTTTAATTGTCCAAGCAATATAGAAAATCCTTTATTATTAATTAATTCTGATGGATTTGATATTTTTGAGCCTGCCGAAAGTATATCTATACTTACTTTTGTATTTTTATCTGTAAATGATTGAACAGCCTCTTTATAATGTAATTCACCTTTTGATAAAACTATATCTGAAACACCTTTGTTTCTAGATAAACCAAAGTTTTTATGAACTTTTGGCTTTCTTAAATCACAATCAACTACCAAAACTTTTTTATCAAGTAAAGCAAATGAAACGGCTAAATTAGATATAACTTCTGATTTTCCCTCACTTGGTACTGTTGAAGTTACGTTTATCAATTTTATATCTAAGAAATTTAAATTTGTTCTTATCATTCTTATTGATTCTGATACAACACTCGTTGGATCACTAAGTATTTTCAAATTAACTTCATTAGGATTAATATAAACTTTCTTTTTACCAGAAACTTCATAATCAATCGAATTATGTGGTACAACACCTAATGTTTTAATTTTCAAGTGTCTTTTAACATCTTCATGATTTTTAATTTTATTATCCATTGATTCTATCATGAAAGATAAACCTAAACCAATAAATAAACCTCCCATTAAACCAATAGCACAATTTAATAATACTCTTGGTGAAATAGGATCTTTTCCTACTATAGCCTCGTCAATTACTTTTATATTAGTAATTTCCATAGTTTCAGCTATATCTTCTATAAATACTTTAGATATTTCATTAGCTATTTCTTTGGCTTCGTTATTGTCTACTGAATTAACAACAATAGTTATAATTTGGGTATCATCGGTTGAAGTTACACCAACCATGTTATTTAAATCGTTATATGTCATTTTTAAAGCTAAATTATCTATTACTTTTTTTAATATTTTTCTACTTTTGATAATTTGCGTATATGTTTTAACCATTTTTTGATTAGTTAAAATTCCTTCATAATCAACTTCACTAGCATTTACTTGTGGTTGAACATATAAAGTTGTTTTACTTTGATAAATTATAGGAGCTCCATAATTATAAAATATTGCTCCACCTATACCTAATATTACAAATAATAATATTAATAAAAACCATTTTCCTATTGTTTGTAAAATATACGAAAAGTCTAATTCTTTTTCTTCTGTCATAAATAAATTCCTCCCCTTTTTTATAAGTGTATATTATAGATTAATTTTAAGATTTGTCAAATTTTGGTTTTTTAAATTTTTTGATTAAATTTTTATAATAATTAAACTCCTCTGACTTATTATAAAAAATATATAATATAGTATTTGGTATTATTAAACTTAACAATATGTTTATATATAAATTATTATTTAAAAATCTTGATAAACTATAAGTAATAACAGCTGAAATAACAAATACTAAAAAGTATTTTAAATTTTCCTCATAGTACTTTTTATAACTTCTATCAAATATTTTGTTATAAACATATTTTGGATAACTATATAAATGAAGTAATAAATTACTACAAATTGTACCCATAAATATTCCTACTAATCCAAATATTTTAGCAAACATTATCGAAAAAACTATATTTATTAACGATTCAATAATAGGAATTCTTCGATCTTCATGAAATATACCAGATGCTTCCTTAAATACAAGATTAACTTGTCTCGTTGACTGTAGATAATAATTTAATACTAAAGCTATTAGTACATAAATGTTTAAAATAAATTTTGAACTTAGCCAAAATTCAATAAAACTATTCATTATAACAAGTAATGATGTAGCTGCAAATATACTGATCCAAACGTTTATAAATCTAATATTTCTATATACTTCAAATTTTTTATTTTTATCAGTACTAACATTTAAGTTCCCTACACTTGGTGTTATAGAAGAAAAAACTTGATAAATTAATATATTAATTGAATTAATAATTAAATAATAATTTGAGTATATACCAAGTAAATTAAGGCCAAATAATATAGAAATTAATATATTATCAGTTCCTGAAACAACAAATCCAGCTATTTTATGGATAAATAAGGCTTTTATTTTTGTTTTTATATCTAAAAGTATATTAGAATCTATTTTTTGAATATTTTTTTCTTTTAAATAATTATATTTTTTATTAACTACTATATTTATTATTAAATTTTCTAAAACTCTCATTATTATTTTCATAATCAAGAATAAATAATAATTTTTAGTTTTTAATAAAATATAAATCTGTATAGTATTTAAAACAATTAAATATCCTATATGAATTAAATTAATCAAATAATTTTTTTGATCAGCTACCAATATTGATCTTTTATATGATAAAAAATATGAAATTACTACATCTAATAAGAATAGTAAATAAAATATTGTTATGTTGCCACTTATAGAATTAGCTCCAACAATAAGTGGTAAAAATGGGATTATAATTAACCCTAATAATAATATAATGATTGCTACAAATTGATAACAATCTCTATATAATTTCATTAAAGATTTAATAGTCTCATATTCTTTATTAATAATTGGTTTATATAGATTAAATATAATGGCTGTTCCAAAACCTAATTCAACTATTGAAAGCATAGATATTAAATTAGAAAATAAGCCATTTAAACCTAAATATTCAGTTCCTAAAGTTTTGATAAAAGTTAATTGAACAATTAATCCAACAATTATACTTAAAAAATTAACTAGAAATGCGGCAGAAACATTTTTTATTGAATTATCAGTTCTCATTTTAGCACTCCTTTATTTTAAATAAATTTTTTCTATTTTTTTTATTCCGTTTTGAATATTATAATCACTATTTATAATTTTATCTATCTCATTTTTTCTAACTGTACTAAATTCATTTAATTTTTTTGCCCATTCTTTAGAATCATTATCTAAAGAGTAAAAATAAATATTATCAGTTAATTTGCACTCACTAGGTACATTTGAGCTAACCAAGGCACTTAATCCGTTTACTTGAGTTTCTACTAGTGTTACAGGTAATCCTTCATAGATTGATGGAAATAAGAATAAATCAAAAGCATTATATATCTTATAAACATCGTTTCTGCTTCCTAAAAATAAAATATCTTTTTCTAATTTTCTATTTTCAACTTTTTTAATTAGTTCTTCTTTTAAATTACCATCACCTACTAAAACCAATTTAGATTTTGGATTTATTTTTTTATATTCCTCAAAAATATCAATTAAGTAATTATGATTTTTAGGATAATCTAACCTTCCAACATGACCAATAACTTTTACATCGTCTTCTATTTTAAGTTCATTTCTAATTTCTTTTCGGTAATTTTCATTATAAGAAAATTTTTTAAAATCTATTCCATTTGGTATAACCGTAGCAGATTTTTTTCTATATAAAGCATAAGCTGCTTCACGACCACAAGCAAATCTATCAGTAGAGAATAAAGAAATGAGTGTTCTAGCTATAAACCACTTAAATGATTTATATATCCCTATTTTTTTAGCCCCTAAGGTTGTATGTGAATGAACAATTCTGGTTTTAACTTTGCAAAGTTTACCAGCTAAAAGAAAAATACCTGAATTAAAATAAGTATGAGAATGAATTACATCAATTTTTTCTTCTTTAATAACTTTTTTTATTTGTTTTAAATGATTAAATATATTAGTGTTTTTAGGATGTGTTATTCTTACAATTTTACCACCTAATTCATTTATTTCATCTTCATAGTCATATTTTCCATCAGTATATGTTAAAAATATGAATTTAAATTTATCTCTATCTATATTTCTTAAGAGATTCATTATAAAAGTTTCTAAACCACCAATATTCATTGATGAAGTTATTTGTAAAATATTAATTTTTTTCATTTAGTCCTCCTTACTTATTAAATATCATAAATATATTTTTAAACAAATCATTTGGAAAAAGACTTCCAAAATTCATTCCATTTAATTGTGAAATTTGAAATATAAAAAATAAAGTCGTTGCAATAATAATATATAAAACAACTATACTATTTGGTTTCTTATTTTTAAAGTAGTCCATTATGAATAATGAACCAATTATTTGTAATAAAAATGTGAATCTTACAAACACTATTGAATTAATTGTTAACAGTAATATACTTAGAGCTAATATTATACAAAAAACATGATTTTTGTTCTTATTTTTACCATAAAAGAAATAAAGTAAAAAATAAAATAATAACTTAGATATTTCCATTATTAATATTTTCCCTCCATAGAAAACAAAAAATCTATCATTTTGAGAAAAATATGCTTCATACATTGCTTGTATTTGTGAAAAAACAGATATATCTGATATAGCATTAATAAATACTAGTAATGTTGAAGGAAATAGAAATACTATTAATACTGTAATTAAGAAACTAAAGCTTAATTTTTCTTTGAATAATTTGAATAGTAATAAAATAACTATTGGAAAAATCATACTTGAATGAATCAAAATTGAGGAAATAATAATTATATAATTTAGTAATTTAGAACCTTTTTCTATTTTAAGCAAATAATAACCTAAGGCAAATACTAACATAGCCAATTGATTCCATAAACCACTAAACATATATAATAAATTAATTGAAGTAAATGTAAAAATTAAAACCAAAATAAAATATCTTATTCTTAAATTAATTCTTCTTGCATAATCTCCAATTATTCCGAAAAATATCATAAAACTAATAGAGGTTACAAAGAATTGAAGTAAATCAACATTTCCAGTTAATGATACAATATATTTTATTGTATGATGAATAGGTTCAGATTCACTAAATATTGTACTTATAAATGTAGATATGCTCATATTCATATATTCTATAACATTTAAATGATGTCTATATAAATCATAATCAGTAGCTGGCAGATAATAGTAGTTTACTATACCTAATACTAAACCAAGCAAAATTGAATATAAAATTCTATGTTTACTATCTTTAAAATATAGAAAAATTATAAGTGGAATACTAATAATAGGAAACAAACTGAACAATATTAAAACTATAATTGTCATATTTAAACCCCTTTCTATAATTTATTAATTTCTTCAAAAATCCTTTTTGAATTGTTTTTATCATCAAACTCAAAAAAGTTATTAATTTTTTTTAGATAAAAATCAGATACTCCTTTATCTATAGAATTACCAATTTCTAAAACTAAACTATTTAAATTATTAACAACTGGTCCAAAACCATCTTTATCATATTTAAAATAACCTTCATCATAATGATTTTTTCTAAACCTATCAATATCAAATTGATAATAAATTACTGGTTTTTTCATATAAGCAAAATCAAAAAATACACTTGAATAATCAGTAATTAAAACTTTAGACTCTATAAGTAATTTTTGAACATCATAATTTTTAAAATCAGCTATTATAATGTTTTTAAATTTTGTATTAAATAAATGTATGTTTTTTTGAATTTCATAATGAGGATAAAAAATTAATTTCATTTTTCTCTCTTCCAACATTTTATCTAACTTTTCGTTATTTAATATTTCATTATATTTTTCATAGTAATCTGAATCTATAAAGTTTGATTCATAATTTAACCATTTTCTAAAAGTCGGCATAAGTAATATTTGATTTTTTTCATTACTTACCAAATTATCATATCTAGAAAAACCAGTATATTTTACTATATTTTTATCATAACCAAAGTTATTCAATATAAAATCATATTCTGGCTTAGCTCCACATATAAATAAATCCATTTTAGAAACTTTAGAAGTCATAATTTCTATATAATTTTGAGTTATACCATGTTGAAGAAATATTTTTTTTCCCTTAATTTTTAGCAACTTTAATTTATCTAATCTCCAAAACAAACTCATATTTGGTGAATACCCCATTATATGGGTACTTATCAATTTACCAGCAGTTAGAAATAATAAATAATGTTCTTTTGAACCATATTCAATAATTGAACCAGTATCATTAATTTTCAAAAAATCACTTGATTCTTTTTTGATTACATATCTTATATCTATTTCAGGATGATTTTTTTTAATATACATATATAAGTGATAACTATTATCTCTGGCATCATTTCCTCTTTCAGAAATAAGCCATGTATTACTATTATTAATTTTAAAAATAACACTATAAATATAATAATAAGTATATTTTATTAAACTAATTAGTATATCTTTAATTTTAATAATTTTTTTCATAAAGCACCTCTTAATATATTTTTTTCATATCTATAATTACATTTTCAAGTAAATACTCTTTAATTAACTTAGTACTATTAAAACCTAAATTTGTTTTGAATTTATTATTTTTATATAAGAAATTAATCTTATCAATTAAATCATTTATATCATCTTGTTCAATTAAATAGCCATTAACATCATTTTTTACAAGTTCTTTATGACCTCTATTAATGGTTGCTATAACAGGTAATTTCATGTACATAGCTTCAATTAAATTAAGAGGTAAACCTTCTCTCTTACTTGAAGATATTTCTAAGTCAGATATTTGAAGTAATTTTTGAATATCATTTCTGAATCCTAAAAAATGAACTCGATTTTCTAATTTAAGAATTTTAACAATTTTTTGATATTTTCCTTTATAAGAATCCTTACCAGGTAATAACAGATGAATATTATCATCAAGTTTTTCCATAGCTTTTATCAAAAATAATTGATTCTTATTTTTGTTAAGTTCTGCTGGATATATCATAACAAAGTCATTCTTATTTAAACCTAAAGATTCTCTTAAAATATTTTTTTCATCTTCTGATAAAATACAATTAAACTTTTCTTTATCTAATCCAACACCCTTTATATACTTGATATCAGTTTTAAATTTTCTTTTAGCAAAATCATAATCTTCCTTATTTATTGTTATTAAAGTATCCGTATATTTAGACAATAATTTTTCAATTGGATAAAATAAAAACCAATTTCTAATTGGAGCTCCTTTATAAAAATGAAACCCATGAGCTGTATATATTACTTTTGTACCATTTTTTCTTGCTTTTTTAGCAGCAAATCTAGTTACAACAGATCCCATTGGTGTATGACAATGAATAATATCATACTTTTCATTATTTAGAATACCCCTCAATATTCTTGTCGCTTTTATATTTGATAAACTATATGGACTTCTTTTAATTGGAAGTTTTATTTTTTTATCACAATAATCTATTTTTTTCAAACTATCAGTAGCAACATGTACTTCATAACCATTATCTTTAAAATACTTTAAGTAAGGTAAATGAAATAACTCGATATGAGAATCAATAGTAGCTACAAATAAAACTTTTTTCATATTATCGCTCCCTTTTTATTATAAAATTATATTTTTTTTATAAAACTTGTAATTGTTTTTTTCATTATTTTATCTATTAAAATACATAGAATAAATACTAATAAAACTGAACATATAAAGTGTATCCATATATAATTACTGTTTACATATTTTCCTATATTTAATATATCTGACCACAAAATACTTCTAACATGACTATTATCATGTATTAAGTATACACTAAATGTTGAAGTTGCAAAGAAAGATATTAATTTTTTGACATTTGTACTAAAATCTTTTTTTATGCTCAAAAAGTAACAAAATAGAGTAATTGAACTAAATAAAACAAATGGAGAATTATAATTAAAAACCATATATATTTCACTTAAAGACTGACTATTAAATAATATTGTCTTGATAAAATATAAAACATATATTGATAACATTAATAATATAGTTCCTAAAAAATAATAATTAAGATAATTTTTAATATTCCAATCTTTGAAATTATTTTTGATGTAAGCTGCTATTAAATATAAATTAACAAACCAAACCACACCATAACCACTATTAACTCCCATAAAACTAAATCCTGGTACAAAACTAAGAATACTATTAAATATAAATAATATTATTAGTAATAATTGATGTTCTCTTTTATTAATAGCTTTTATAAGTTTATTTAAGAATAAAGATAAAAATAGGAAAACTATATAAGAAGAGACAAACCAATAACTACCGGTTGTAATTGGAAATATTGACTTAGTTAAATCAACTTTATTAAAATCAATTACATTCGTAATTACAAGTATAAAGTATATTAGTATCGAATATATAATTACTTCTAAACCTATTTTAAATATTCTTTTTATATTAAAATTCTTATCTATTAAGAAATATGAACTAATAAGTATATAACAATTTACAGCTACAATACATAATGATTTTATAAAATAACTTATATTGTAATTTAAAGTTCCAAAATCAAGTTTTTCTAGTACTTGTCCATGATTTAAATAGTGCAGAGATATAATCATAATCATAGAAATAATGCGAAGAATATCTAAACTAATATTTCTATTTTTGCTCATTATAAACCTCCGAATTTATTAATTTACTATTATGTCTTATCATAACTTCAAATTGGCTTCTTAATTCATCTAATTCATTTTTAATTGTTAATTTGGAAGAAATAGCTCCCTCTTTTTTAACAACTGATTTTATCGTTTTAATTATAACATAAATATCTGTTTTAAAGTTTACATTTTCAACATATTTTATATCTAAATTAATTTTTTCTTTAATTGACAAATTATTTCTACCAGAAGATTGCGCTAATCCTGTAATACCAGGTAAAACTTCTAATCTTCTCTTTTGATTTTCAGTAAAATATATACTATAATCTGTTATCCAAGGTCTTGGCCCAACAAAGCTCATATCACCTTTTAAAATATTAAATAATTGTGGTAATTCATCTAAACTAGTTTTTCTAATAAATTTACCAAATTTTGTTATTTCATCTTCTTTTTTAAAATCTCTTACATTATTTGACTCAGGCATACTTCTAAATTTAAATAATTTAAAATCTTTACCATTTTTACCACTTCTTTTTTGAACAAATAAAGCTTTTCCACCATCGTTTCTTATAATTAGACCAATAATAAACATAATAGGTAATAACACCACTATTAATACTAATGAAAAAATAACATCTAAAGATCTTTTAACAAATAAACTATACATAATATTTCCCCCTTACAACTATTACATCTAGCACATAAAATTTATAAATTGGTGTTTATTATACATCAAAAAAAAAGTTTGTCAAATTGACATACTTTGTTACTTAGTGTTGTATTTTTTATTAAACTTATCTACTTGTGACATTCTTATTTTATTTTGAATATAAATAATTTTTTTCTGATTTTCTAAATTATTTATAATACAATCTGGTTTAATTTTATCCTTACATTTAGGGTAAATATTAAAAATTTCCTTTGTATCTCTTATAACTATAACTAATAAATAGTCAGCTTCAATACCATTTTCATATCCTGCGTTTGGATAATTAAAATAGTACACTTCTTTTTCAAAAACAGTATAAGAAGCTACTGAAGAACTAATTTTCTTTTTAACATCTTCAAATAATAGATCAATATTTACGTTTTCATTAAAGATAGGTTCTTTATGATAATGGGCTTTAATGTGCTCAAGAACTTCACTTTCATTATAAGAAAGAAGTTGTCTTCCAATATATTCATCAACAATTAGATTAGGATTTATTTTTAATCCAAGTCTACTATTTATATAAATTTCCGCTAAACATAGGCTTTTATAATCTGATTCACCGTAATTAAATTGTAAACATTGTTTTAATAAAAATTGAGAATATAATAAGTCATCATAATCAAAACTTATTTTTAATAATGAAAAGAATGCATGTTTATTTTTAAGTATACATGCCTCTTTATACATTTCGATTGCTTTTTCTTTATCACCTAACTTATACAAAATATTTCCATAAATTATATTCGTTTGATCATCATTATATTTTTTTATGTAATCTTCGCATTGTTCTTTGGCAAAAATAAGCTTATTATCATTAATTAGTTCCATAATAAGTTTATGGTGCTTTATTCTTTCTAATCTTTTTGTTACGTCTCTTTCCATACTATTTTTTACCACTTCTAGGATGCGTTTTTAAATATACTTCCCTTAACCTTTCATTTGATACATGTGTATATATTTGAGTTGAAGATAAACTTTCATGACCTAAAAGTTCCTGAACACTTTTTAAATCTGCTCCATTATCGAGTAAATGTGTAGCAAAAGTATGTCTGAGTGTATGAGGACTTATGTGATAGTTTATCATCCCTTTTTTCAAAATATTATCTATTATTAATCTAATTCCCCTATCGGTAATTTTATTACCTAGATTATTTAAAAATAAATAATCATTACTTTTTTTCATTAATATATTTCTACTATTATTTATATATTCATTTAGTAATTTATCTAAAACTTTTCCGTATATTACATATCTTTCTTTATTACCTTTACCCAAAATTTTAATTTGTTTTTCATAAAAATCAATATCATTAATTTTAATATTAACAAGCTCACTAACTCTTATCCCTGTTGAATAAAACATTTCTAATATAGTAGCATCTCTTAATCCTAACTTTGTATTTCTATCAGGTACTTCAAGTATCTTTTCTAATTCATCATAATATAATACTTTAGGTAGTTTCTTATCTAATTTAGGATTACTTATAAGAGTCATTGGGTTATTAGTAATAACTCCTTCTCTTGCCATATATTTAAAAAAACTACGTAGAGAACTTATATGTCTAGCAATAGATTTTTTACTATAATTCATGTTATATAAAAATTCCAAAAATTTTCTTATATCATTATACTCTATTTTACTAATACTATTTATTTTAACTTCATTCAAAAAATTTATAAATACTTTTAAATCTTTACCATAATTTAAAACTGTATATTTAGAATAACTTTTTTCAATATTTAAATATTTTAAAAATGATATTACCTGATTAGTCATATAATCTCCTATTTTTTCTTGTTTTGTTCTCTTCTAAGTCTTTTATATTCTATATAATCAAATAATCCTACTCTATATTGATCTTCAAGTGTTGATTTCATAAGTATATTATACCCTTTAGAAACAACTTCTTCACGACCACCTTTATTATTTAAAGCTTGTAAATAAGGATCATCATATGGCGAATTTCTTAATCTAGAGACTTCTTCTTCCATAAGTCTTGCTTCTCTTTGAGAATCGGATTCATTGTCATTTTTTGAATTGTTAGAAATAGTATCTTCTCTTTTTATTTCAACTCTTGTTTTTTCAACATAATCATCAGAAAACATACTTACTTGACCATCTACATGATTTTTTTTAGGTTTTTTAAGTAATACATCATCTACTTTTTTTCTATTAATTTCTAAAGTTTCTCTACTATTTTTAAATTCTTCTAATATTTTTACAATATCACCTTCAAATCTATTGTTTAATTCATTATAAGTATTTAAGCATAAAATCATATTTCTTAAATATGCATAATTCTTAATATAACTAGAAAGTGCATATTTAATTCTTTGTGAATTATTTCTAGCTTGAGTTTCTTTAGGTATATTACTGCTTTTTTTATTAAAACATTCATTTCCTTTAATATTGTCTTTGGCATACTTTTCTATATAAGATTTTTCGGACATTACAAAATTATAAAAATTAATATCATAAATTGATTTATATAAAAAGTTTGAAGCAAAATGATTAATATTTTTATCGTTAATATCAAATTCTTTATTTTCTAATTTACCTCTAGCTATAATAGATAGAAAAGAAAGATTTTCTGAATTTAAACCATATATTAAATCAAAGTTTTTTACTTTTATTTCTTGATTATATTGATATGTTATAGATATATATAAATCTACATTTTTACTACTAATTAAATTGTTTTCAAATAAATAGTCAATAAATTGTTCTTTATTTTTAAAAGTCATAGTAGTTAAATCAATAGTAGCAATATCAAGATTTTTATTACCATTAATTTCAATCTTCTCAAAAGTTTTTTCGTCTAAATAATTAGCTATCAAATAATATCTTCCATCATTTTTATAATCTTTCATTGCAACACCTCTTTAACAATTATAACATATATTTAAAAAAAGTGACTTATTTTTCAAAGTCACAATTACTACATTTAATTTTTCCTTTTTTGTTTGTTAACATTTTATCACACTCTGGGCATTTTTCTCCTATTGGTAAATCCCAATAAGCATTTTTACACTTCGGATAATTATTACATCCATAGAAAATTTTACCTTTTCTACTTTTCTTTTCGATTATTTTCCCAGAACATTCTGGACAGTCACATATTTCCACTATTTTTGTTTCATCCGCTTTAATGTATTTACATTCAGGAAAATTACTACAAGCTACAAATTCACCATATTTTCCTTTTCGAATAACTAAAGGGTTTCCACAATTTGGACATTCATCACCTGTTTTAACTGGTTCTTTTTTTTCCAACTTGTCAAAAGCTTCTTTTAAAGCTGGTTCAAATTCTTTGTAAAATTTAGATAAAGTTTCATACCATACAAGTTTTCCCTCTGATATTTTATCTAATTCATCTTCCATATTAGCTGTGTATTCTACATTGATAATATGATCAAAACAACTTTGCAATTTATCTGTAACCTCAACACCTATTTCAGTAGGATAGAATTTCTTATCAACAATATTAACATAACCTCTTGACTTTATATTATCCATAATCGTTGCATAAGTACTTGGACGTCCAATACCTAATTCTTCCATAGCCTTAACTAATTTTGCTTCATTATATCTAGCTGGAGGTTGAGTAAAATGTTGTTCTTGTTCAATATTATTAGATATAATTACTTTTGATTTATATGTATCAAATGGTGGTAACACTGTATCTTTAGTATCTTCATAATCTGAGTATACTTTTAAATACCCGTCAAATGTAACTATTTGGCCTGTTGTTTTAAATTTATAATCATTATTGTCTAAAATAACAGTAGTATTACTTGTATCTGCTGAAGCCATTAATGAAGCTAAAGCTCTGTAGTAAATTAATCTATATAATTTATACTCATCATCTGATAAATAAGGTTTAACGCTTATTGGATCTCTTTTAATACTTGTCGGTCTTATAGCTTCATGAGCATCTTGGACATTATCAGTATTTTTACTTACTTTAACTGAACCAACATAATCTTTACCATATTTACCTTCTATATATTTTAAAGTTTCTGATATAAAATCATTTGACAATCTAATTGAATCTGTACGCATATAAGTTATTAAACCTACAGTTTCATCTTCAAGCTCAATTCCTTCATATAATTTTTGAGCAACACTCATAGTTTTTTTAGCGCTCATATTAATTAAATTAGATGCAGCTTGTTGTAATGTACTTGTTATAAATGGAGCTTTTGAATTTTTCTTTTTATTTTTCTTTTCGACTGATTCAATTTTAAATGAGTTAGATAATTTATTCATCACTTCACTTGCTTCAAATTCAGTTTTAATTTCTAATTTATCTTCTTTATAATTAAACAAACTTGCCTCAAATTCATTGAATATCGCATCTATAGTCCAATATTCTTCTTCTTTGAATGCTTCTATTTCTCTTTCTTTATCAACAATTAGTTTAAGAGCTACTGATTGAACTCTACCAGCACTAGTACCATCAGTTTTATTTTGAATAAGTTTGCTTAATCTAAAACCAATAATTCTATCCATTATTCTTCTTGTTTCTTGAGAATTAACTAAATCTTGATCAATCATTCTTGCATGATTAAAAGAATCAAGAATTGTATTCTTAGTAATTTCATTAAAAACGATTCTTCTATAATTATCGTCCTTTAACCCTAATTCATCATATAAATGCCAAGATATTGCTTCACCTTCACGGTCAGGATCGGTTGCAAGATAGACAAAATCAGCTTTTTTCACTTCTTTTTTAAGTTCTTCTATTACTTTTTTCTTTAATTTCATAGGAATATATTTTGGTTTAAAATTATTTTCAACATCAACACCTAAACCAAATTTACCTGAGGTTGCTAAATCTCTAATATGACCTTTAGATGAAACTACCTTAAAATCTTTACCTAAATATTTTTCAATTGTTTTAGATTTACTTGGTGATTCCACTATCAATAATTTTGTCATAAATCACTTCCTTTTTCATTATACTTATACACTAATAAAATAATTATGTCAATAAATTGAAGTTAACATTTACATAATTACTTATTCAATATTTCTGCCACACTTACTACCTATTGCTTCAATTAACTTATCATTCTTATATATTTTTAATATTTCACAGTTATTTGAGCAACCATTACATTCTTGACCTATTGTATCAAATTTAATGTTTTTAATATTTAAATCGTGAATTTTTTGTGTTTTATTTTGTTTAGCTAAAACAGCTATACCAAGTGCACCCATTAAATGTCCGTTTTCATCAACAATTATATCCTGGTTTAAAATCTCCTTAAAATACTTAACTACTCCTTGATTTTTAGAAACACCACCTTGAAATACTATTGGAGCAACTATTTTTTTACCTTTACCAACATTATTTAGATAATTAATAACAATGCTTCTACATAAACCAGCTACTATATCTTCTTTTTTATAACCTGCTTGTGCCTTATGAATTAAGTCTGACTCTGCAAAAACAGTACAGCGAGCTGCTATTTTTACTGGATTATTTGATAAAGATGCAAATTCACTAAAATCTTTTATATCAATATCAAGTCTTTTTGCTTGGCTAGATAAAAAAGCTCCAGTCCCAGCTGCACAAAGTGTATTCATCGAATAATCTGTTATTATTTTATTATTTATCAAAATTATTTTTGAATCTTGCCCACCTATTTCAATTATAGTTCTAACCTCTGGATACAAAAAAATTGTTCCAACTGCATGTGCTATTATTTCATTTTTAACAACATTTGCATCAACAAGTAATCCAATTAGTTTTCTAGCACTCCCAGTTGTACCAATACCTCTTACTTCATAATTAGGTATATCACATTTTATTTTTTCAATTAACTTTTTAACTGAATCAACAGGACTTCCTTCTGTCCATATATACGAAGATGTTATTATATTATTATCATCATCTATTACGACTGCCTTTGTAGAAATGGAACCAATATCAATTCCTAGATAACAATTTTTCATTATTTTTCCTCATTTCTATCATATCATAAAATGCTTCTAACCTTGTTTTTATACCAACTTCAGATGTATTAATATCAAAAGAAAAAAACATTACAGGAACATTATATTCCTTACAAATTTTGTTAATGATTGACATTGCTCCTATTTCTGGTGTACAAAAAGATGACTTAATATGAATTATTCCATCATATCCACTAGCGCATAAATACTTGGCTCTAGCTATATTATCAGCAGCATCAGCGCCCATTTTATATTTAATGTATTTTCTAACTGTTTTTAAATAGCTTTTTATTTTTTTACCCTTTTCAAATAACAAATAGTTAACATTAGTAAATCTTTTTACTTCTATTCCATATTTAGCAAGTTCTGTTTCTAAATAATAATTAGAAAACGGTTCCATTATTGTATATAGTTCACCAATAATACCTATTTTTAAACAGTCTTTAGGTTTATTTGTTTGTATCTTTTTTATAATATTAAAATGTTCTTTATATTTTTTTCTTAAATCAAAATATCCTAAAGTATTACTAAATGATTTAAGCATTTTTTTGTTTGCTTTTTTAAAACTATCTTTTTCAATTTCAAAACCTATGTTTTCTCTTATATAATCATCTACCTTATCCATATATTTGATCATTTTAGAAGTAATAAACAAATAATATAAACTTTTGATCAATTTGAAATCATTAAATGTCTCTTTAGCGGATTTGTATATTTTTCTTAAATCTTTTTTTCCCTTACTTACTAAATTTATATATTTAAATTTGTAACCTAAATCTTCTAATATTTTGATTTGTAATTCACTATAATAGCCATACCTGCAACCACCTCCGGCTTGAACCAAAATATTTGCACCTTGTTCTAAAGCTTCAATATAGGTGCCTAAAGTATATTTAAACGGAGTGCAGACAAAATTAGGTGAATGTTTGTTACCTATTTCTATTGTTTTATTTGTTATATTTGGAGGTATTAAAATTTTTGAATTAGTTATGTGACTTAATAAATACTTTACTGGGATACTATAGTTTCCCATATGAGGAAAAGATATTACTTTTGACATATTTTTTTCCTTTCTTTTATTATATCAATATAACTTTCTAATCTAGTTTCAATTCCAGTATTATTATCAGAATCATCTACAACAATATTTAAAAAAGGAATATCTATTTTTCTAAATACTAATTCATTAACTAAAGAATCTGGCCCGCACGGAAAAGATGTTACGAATATAACTCCATCTATTAATGATTTACATAATTCTAAACTGCCTATATTTTCTTTATTATATTTAAAATAGCACTCGCTAGATAAGTTATGACTTAATTTATTTGTTTTATTTTCATCAAATAAATTACTATATATTAATTCTATATTATTATTACTTAAGTAATTAATTATAGGATTTCCTATTAATGAATCATATAAATTATAGGGATGACCTATTAATAAGATTTTTGTTTTTTTGCTCATTAATTTTGACATGTTTTCTCTTATTAATCTATCTTTTTTATTTGAACTATCTATTTTAGCTCTTATATAAGCATTTTTAATTTGTTTTTTATCTTTACCTAATTCTAAACCCATTTTCATAAATCCTTTTAATTCATTTTCTCTATTGGTAACAGATATATTATAATTAAGTAATTTAATATCACCTAAATTATTGACTATATCATAGGTAGCTAAAAAATTAGTACACGTTTGATTATCTATATTATAATCTTCTATTCTAGGAACAACTATATAATCACAAATTTCACTTAAGTATTTTATATGACCAATATAATTTTTCAAAGATAAACACATCTCATCGTTAGAATTATTTATACCATCTTCCAATATTTTTTTATTTGTCTTTGGACTAACAATTACTTCGAAACCAAGATAGTTAAAAAAATTTATATATAAATAACCAAAATAATAGTAATACAAACTTCTAGGAATTCCAATTTTAATGTTGTCCATAAGATCACCTAAATAATATTATTAAATTTTTCTATATTTATGAATAAATTGTTTTAAAAAAGAAAAAATATTAAGGGAGGAATATTATGAAAAATGAAATAAAAATAAAGTGCAAAGTTCATGATTGTGATTATTGTGATTGTGATGAAAACGAATGTATTTTAAATACCATTAAAGTATGTAATAATAACGGTAGTGGTAAAAAAACTACTACCATGTGTGACAGTTATAAAGAAAAAAAAGAAGACAAGTAGTCTTCTTTTACATTTTTATTAAGCCTTTCAATCTTTTAATAACTTTTTTTTCAATTCTAGATATGTAAGACTGACTAATTCCTAAAACATTTGCAACATCTTTTTGTGTCATTTCGTCAGTATCATTTAATCCATACCTAAGTGTCATTATTTGTTTATCCCTAGCATTTAATTTTTCTATCTCAAAACTAAGTAATTTTTTTTCATTTTCTTTTTCAATTCCTTTAGTAACAACATCTGGTTCCGTTCCCAAAATATCTTCTAAGTGAAGTTCATTACCTTCTGAATCATAACTTAAACTATCTTCAAAGCTTACTTCAGTTTTTCTTTTTTTGTTTTTTCTAAGAAACATAAGTATCTCATTATCTATGCATCTTGATGCATAAGTGGCAAGTTTTATGTTTTTATCTAACTTATATGTATTAACACCTTTAATTAATCCTATCGTACCTATACTTACTAAATCTTCTAAATCGACTTTAGTATTTTCATATTTTTTAGCTAAAAAAACTACTAAACGTATATTATGCTCAATCAATTTGCTTCTAGCACAAAGATCACCATCCATTGATTTTGTAACATAAAAAACTTCATCTTCTTTTGATAATGGTTCTGGCAATTTATCAGTACTTCCTATAAAAAACAAATTATTTTCTTTATTAAAATAATTTAATATTCTATAAACTATATCTTTTATCATATTATTCCTCAATTATTGACTGATTTAGTATACAATCAATACCTTCCATATTTAAATTTTTCATTAAACAAACTAAAACATTTTTCTTTATTCCAACACCTTTAATATAAACCTTATCAACTTTGATACACTTAATTAAACCTTTCTCACTAATTGTTGTAAATGGTATTAATCTAAAATTCAATTTTTCTTTAATTATTTTTTCTTTTATCAATATTACGCTCTTTTGTGTTAGAGGATCTTTCAATTTATTGCCTGTATCTAAAAAGCCATTCAATTTATATATTTTGTCATTTATATAAATATCTATTTTATAATAATTAGAATAGTTGTTTTTAAGGTTTATTGCCTGTTTTATATAAATATATATAATTATTGGTGATAATATGATTAATAAAATAAAATTGATAGATATACCATTATGATAAAAGACTAAACCCTCTTGTTTATACGAAAATTGTGCATTTATAAAATAGAGAAAACCTGCTAGTACCAAACTACTCATATATAAATATTCTAAATTTTTTATAGTATATTTTATATTTTTAAATTCAAACGAAACAATTACCATAATAAAACTTATAAAAATTTTTAAAATGAACAATTCTAAGTTACTTATCTTAATAAATAAAGAAAAAATACTTAAAGCGCCTATTAATGAACCAAATAAAATTCTTTTAATACTAACATTTCTTCTAAGTATAATTGAAACACTTAGAAGTAAAATAAAATCAAAACAAAAGTTAAGAAAAAAAATTTTATCTAAATATACTTTCATTTTATCACCAAATAAATTATAAAAAAAAGACACAATATATTGTGTCGATTTAAACAAACTAATTATAATTTTTTAAAATTATTTCAAAGATTCTTTTCTTGAAAGATTTAATATGTTTTTTATCTTCTACTTATCTATTCTTTTTACTGAATAAAAATAGTAATCTCCATCAGCATTTTTCTTAAATGTTGCTTTATATTCAGAAAAGTCTTTATGGTTTTCTTCTAATACTTTTTGATAATCCTCACGTGAAATATCACCTTCTAATTTCTTATATGGTTTTAAAGACTCTAAATCTTCAGAATACTCTGTATACAATGAACCGAATTGAGTTGTTCCACTACTTATATAAACATATGCCTCATTACCTTTTACTGTATATTTATTATTGTAGGTAATAATTATAGGAAATGCAGTTCCACCACAACCATGATTACCTATATAAGCATTTATTGGTTCACTATGAGTCCACATTGGACAAGAACTTATTTCATTAACCATTTTTTCTAACTTAGTTCCGAATAATTCTTGATATCTATCTTTTACATCACTATCTAAAACTACTTCAAACATCCCGTCAATATCATCATATTCTGTTTCTTTTGACAAATCAAAAATTCTAATAAATTCATTTACATAATTTTTTCGAGTTTTTGAAGAAAAGTCCATATCATAATATGGGGTTCTATTTCTACTAATAGAATTAAGTACTACTGCTAATTTTTGATCTTCACTTAATTTTTCTAATGTAAGTTCATTATATAGAAAATTATTTGTTGTTCCTCCTCCATAAATATTATCCAAATATTTAAGTTTATTTTTTAATTCATTTTTAAAGCTAATAGATTTAATTTCTTGTTCTGTTTCTTCTTTAACTTCTTTAACTTCTTTATTATTTATAACTTTATCATAAACAATATAACTACCTAATCCTATTAGACCTAAGACTAATAATATTATAATTGCTATTAATAATCCATTATTTTTCTTTTCCATATTATTTTCTCCTATTCTAATAAAATATTAGCACTTATTTATTATATAATCAATCAACTTAAATATATATATACATTTTATTTACAAAAAAAAGCTTTATTTCAAAGCTTCTTTTCTTGAAAGATTTAATCTTCCTCTTTTATCATATCCTAAAGATTTGACAAGGATTTCATCTCCTACTTTAACTAAATCACTAGGTTTTTCAACTCTTTCCTCAGCTAAATGAGATACATGAACTAACCCTTCACATCCAGGCCATAATTCAACAAAGCAACCAAAATCTTCTACTTTAACTACTTTACCTTTATAAACTACATCATTTTCTACTTCTCTAACGATAGCTTTTATCATTTCAGCAGTTCTTTCAATTATTTCTTTATTGTTATGATAAATTATAACTCTACCATCATCTTCTAAATCAACCTTAACAGCATTTACATCTGTTACAGCAATAACATTACTTGCTTCACAAATAATTTTTGTAATCATTTCTCCACCACGACCAATTACTTCTTTAATTCTATTAGGATTAATTGTAAATATCATAGTTTTTGGAGCATATTTACTAACTTCTTTGCGAGGTTCTTTTATTGTTGATTCTATTTTATCAAGAATTTCCATACGAGCTAATTTAGCTTGTTCTAAAGCTTCTTTTAATATTTGTTTAGTAATACCTTTTATTTTAATATCCATTTGTAAAGCGCATATACCATCTCTAGTACCAGCTACTTTAAAATCCATATCTCCTAAATGATCTTCCATACCTTGAATATCAGTTAGAATAGTATATTCATTAGAATCTGTGATAAGACCCATTGCTATTCCAGCAACTGGAGCTTTTATAGGAACCCCTGCAGCCATTAAAGCCATACATCCAGCACATATACTAGCTTGACTTGAAGAACCATTACTTTCTAAAGTTTCAGATACAACTCTAATTGTATATGGAAATTGTTCTTCAGAAGGAATAACTTGTAATAAAGCTTTTTCTCCTAAAGCACCATGACCAATTTCTCTTCTTCCTGGGCTTCCATATCTACCTGTTTCCCCAACTGAGAATTGAGGAAAGTTATAATGAAGCATGAATCTTTTTTCTTCTTCAATTGAAAGTCCATCTAATATTTGATGTTCTCCTAAAGCTCCAAGTGTAACTACTGATAAACTTTGAGTTTGACCTCGTGTAAATAAAGCAGACCCATGAGTTCTTGGAAGCAAATCTATATCTGTAGATAGTTCTCTTATTTCTGTCATTTTTCTTCCATCTACTCTTGCTTTTTCAATAACTGTTATTTTTCTAAAAATGTCGTATTCTATTTCTTCTAATACTAATTTAACTTTTGTCAATAATTCTTTTAATTCAAGCTCACTTAAATCAATCACTTTTCCTTTATAAGTATTAACAACTTCTTCTTTAACTGAATCAATTGCTGCATATTTTTCTAATTTATCAGTAATACGCATAGCTTCATTCAATTTTTGTGCTGCTAATGATTTGATTTCTTCCTTTATTTCATCAGTTATTTCTAAAGTTTTATATTCCATTTTAGGAACTCCAACTTCTTTCATAATCATTTCTTGGAATTCTACCAATTCTTTAATAGCTTCATGTCCAAACATTAATGCTTCTAACATATCTTCTTCACTAACTTCTTTGCATCCAGCTTCAACCATGTTAATAGCTTCTTTTGTACCAGCCACTGTTAAATCAATATCTGAATTTAAAGTTTGTTCTGTTGTTGGATTTATAACAAATTCTCCATTAACTCTTCCAACTCTAACACCAGCTATAGGTCCATCAAATGGAATTTGACTTATTGAAGTTGCTAAAGATGATCCAAACATTGCTACCATTTCTGGTGAATTGTCTTGTTCAACTGATAAAATTGTATTTACAATTTGAACTTCATTTTTAAAATCACTTGGAAACATAGGTCTCATAGGTCGATCTATCATACGAGCTGCCAATGTCGCATTATCTGTAGGTCTTCCTTCTCTTTTTATAAAACCTCCTGGAATTTTACCAACTGAATATAATTTTTCTTGGTATAAAACCATTAATGGAAAAAAATCAGCTAAAATATTTACGTTTTTAGATACAACAACTGTACTAAGTACAACTGTATCACCATATCTAACTAATACTGATCCACTTGCTTGTTTAGCAATTTCACCATTTTCAACTACTAATTTTCTTCCTCTAAAATCTAATTCGAATATTTTTTTCATATTTACCTCCTATATTCTTTATTTAAATAAACTAAAGGCACCCAAAAAAGAGTGCCTACTATTATTTATTATTTTCTTAATCCTAAACTTTTAATTAACTCTTTATAACGAGCAATATCAGTTTTGTATAAGTATTTTATCATACTACGTCTTTGACCTACTTTTTTAAGTAGTCCTCTTCTTGAGTGAAAATCATGAGTATGTTCTTTTAAATGAGCTGTTAAATCATTTATTTCTTGTGTTAAAATTGCTATTTGAACTTCTGCAGATCCTGTATCCCCTTCAGTTCTAGCATATTTTTTAACGATTGATTCTTTAACTTCTTTATTTAATGCCATAATTCATTTCTCCTTTCATAAATATTCGCATATTTCTAGGCAAAAGTCGGAGACTCATTTGTCCAAAAATAAGTACATATATAATATACACTAATTTGCAATTTATTGCAAGAAAATTATTTTAATTTTTTAAAAGATGTTACACTAATTTTAACAGTTCCTTTAATTTCTTTTTTAGATATAACTCCAATAAGTCTACTATCATTAGAGTTATCACGATTATCACCTACTACGAAATAATAATCATTTGGAATCTTTGAATATCCAAGTGAATCTAACTTAAAATTTTCAGTATCACAGTTAATGAATTTTTCTTCTATTAACTTTCCATTTATATATAGTTTGTTATTTTTATATTCTATATTTTCTCCAGGTAAACCAATAACTCTTTTTATTAACTTTTCTTCTCCATATTTTATAACAACTATATCGAATCTTTTATAAGATTGATCATATTTATTTAAGATTAATATTTCATTATCTTTCAAAGTTGGATACATTGATAATCCATCTACTCTTACTGGTGTTACCAAAAAAGTTCTAATTAATATTACAACAATCGCTATTACAACATAAGGAATTATTTCTTTGATAATTTTTTTCATATATTCACCTATTACAATTATACTACTTAGTTAAAATAAATACAAATAAAAAGAGATTACTTATCTCTTCTTTCTTTGATTTTTGGTTGACTAACTAAAGTTCTTAAATAATTTAATCTAGCACGTCTAACTTTACCTTTTCTAACTACTGTTAATGAATCAATTTTTGGTGAGTTAATTGCAAATGTTCTTTCAACTCCAACACCTTGTGAAAGTTTTCTTACTATAAAATTTCTTCCAACTCCACTTTTTTTAATTGCTATAACAATACCTTCGAAATCTTGAATTCTTTCTTTGCTACCTTCTTTAATTTTGTACCCTACTTTTACAGTATCTCCAACTCTAAATTCTGGTAAATCAGTTCTGATTTGACTTTTAGTTATTTTTTCAACTAAATTCATGATGTCTCACTCCTTTTCTTGTTTTAACGCGACCATAATATCTAGTAAAAGCGGGTCACAACTTATACATTTTAACACATTATTTATAATTTGTAAAGTTTTTTACCTTCTTCTATGAATTATTTCTTCTTCATATGTATCTTCTAAATATGTTTTTTCTTGTTTTACTTTTTGATAAACTAGTTTAGCTTTTATTTCTCTCTCTAAAAGAGCTATTTTTTTAAGTAACAAATTAATATATTTATCATCTAGGTATTTACGATACTTATACTCAACAATTTCTTTATATCTAGTTAAATCATTTAAAGCTTCTCTTAAGCCTTCATCATCATCTTCGTCATAGTCAGTAGAATTGCCAACAAGTGTTACAATATAATCTAAATAATAGTCTAACTTTCTTTTAACTTTCTTTTTTAATACCTTTTCTATAAAAGATGGTTTAATAATTATCATTGAATTAACTTTTATTCCAGGATAATCAATTTTATTCTTTGGGGTAATCTTAAAACCATCTATTTTTTCATAATCAATCACTGTAATTTCACCTTCATAATTACTTTTGGCAACTATATATGTTTTCTTCATGATTTCAACTCTTTTCTAATAAATCAGGTCTTCTTTGTTTTGTTCTTTCTATGCTTTGTTCTAATCTCCATTTGTTAATATTCTCATGATGTCCAGAAAGTAATACTTCTGGAACTTTCATTCCATTAAAATCGACAGGTTTAGTATACACTGGATAATCTAACAAATTATTATTAAATGAATCAAAGTTATGCGAATCTTCTTCAATAACACCATCTATTAATCTAACAATGCTATCTATTAAAACCATACTTGGCAATTCACCACCAGTTAATACAAAATCACCAATACTAATTTCTAAATCAACAAAGCTTCTTATTCTTTCATCAAAACCTTCATAATGACCACACAAAATAATTAAATGTTTTTTTTCTTTAAGCTCATATGCTTTTGATTGATTGTATTTAACACCCTGTGGTGTCATCATTATTACAAAAGTTTCTTTTGTTCTCAAATCATTTATTGCGTCATATATTGGTTGAGGCATAAGAACCATTCCTTTACCTCCACCGAATCCATAATCATCTACTTTTTTATGAATATTTTTTGAATAATCTCTGAAATTTATAATATTTATTTCTACTAATTTATTTTTTATAGCCTTTTTTATGATAGATTCATTTATGATATTATCATACATGTCAGGAAAAAGTGTAAGAACATCAATCTTCATCTATTAATCCCTCTATTTCATTTATTATTATTTTTTTGTTATCTACATCTACTGATTTAACAAATTCTTCTATATTAGGGATTAAGTTGATTTTCCCGTTGTTATTAACAACCAATATATCATGAGCTGGATTTTTCATTATTTCTTTAACTATACCTATATATCTATCACTATAAACTTCAAGACCTATATAATCCTCATTAAGAATTATTTTTTCTTTTATATCTTCCCTATTTATATATATATCTTTTCCTTTATATTTAAGAACATTATTAATATCATCTATTAAATCAAATGTAACCATATCAAACATTTTATGTTTGCGATAGCTCTTCACTATTAATTTTTCATTATCTACATGAAAAACAAAGTTTTTTTTAAACACTAAATTTTTATATTTAAAATCAGATATAATTTTCACTTCACCTTTTAGTCCATGGGTATTTACTATTTTACCAATACAAATCATATCTCACCTACTTATCTAATTCATAAAGTATTATAGAAGCAGCTACTCCAACATTTAAACTTTCACATAATGGATTCATATTTATATAAAAATATTCATCGCATAAATTCAAAATTTCTTCACTTATTCCATTTCCTTCATTGCCCATTATTATACATACTTTTTCATTTTTTTCAAGGTTTTTTACGTTTTTTCCATTAGTTACTTTTGTTCCATAAATTTTATAATTTGATTTTTTTAATTCAGGAATAATACATTCTAAATTTTCTTCTATTATATTTATATTAAAAATCATACCTTGACTAGCTCTAATTACTTTAGAATTATATAAATCAACTGTTTTATTTCCTAAAACAATTGTATCAAAGTTAAAAGCTACAGCGCTTCTTATTATTGTTCCAAGGTTACCCGGATCTTGAATTTCATCCAATAAAAGAACTTTATTTCCTATTAGTTTCTTATCTAACTTCTCGCATACTCCAATAACACTACATGAAGTATCAAGTTCGGTAATATATGAAATAACATTTTTAGTTAAATAATTTGTCTCTATATTAATATTTAACTTTTCATTTTCTTCTAAAAACAGTTCTTTTAAATAACCATTTTTATAAGCTTCTAATACTAAATGTTCACCTTCTATTAAAAACAAATTATTAATATCTCTATATTTTTTTTTATTTAATTTTTTTAATTCTTTTATTTTTTTGTTTTCTATTGAAGTATATAACATAAGATCACCTCTAATGTTAATTATATCAAAATTAACATTATTAGACAATTAAAAACATTGCTTAGCAATGTTTTTAATTACATAAATCTTCTTCGTTTTGAATTTTATATATAAATTTATTACCATCTTTTGTGATTGTTATCTCTTCATCTTCAGCAAAATAAGCATCAATGTCATCACTTTTCCTAACAGGATTTCTAATTTCCTTATCAATGTAGCCATTAGAAGTTAAATCTCTTAAGTAAATTGTAAGCCCATTCTCACTTCCACTTTCAACTGGCAAATCATAGAAATGATCAGCTCCATAATTTTGAGCTGCTAGTTTTATATTTTGTAATTGAGTTTCACATAATTTCTTTTTATTGTTTTTAAGAACATCTGACACTGCTGGCACTGTTACTAAACTTATTAAAGCTAGTACAACAATTACCCCTAGTAATTCAGCAAGAGTAAAACCTTTTTTCATAGTCTAACCTACTTTCTTTTAAAGAAGTTTTTAACTAAATAAACTTCTAAACATATCATAGATATAAGGAAAGCCCAAATCAATATTGTATAAAATAGACCAGTTGAATATCTTCCTATTATTTCTATTATAGAAGAAGGAATATATTTAGCTATCAATGAACTTATTTCTGGAACTCCAATATTTAATTTAATAAAAGTTAAGATTCTAAAAAATATTTCTATTATTCCTAATCCATATATAAAATATTTTAAATCTTTAAAAAATATTACTATAAGTACCATTATAACCAATAAAATAATTAAATCCATGAAGTCACCTACCTTATGATAAGTAAATTATATCATAAATAGCAATTATTTAAAAGACTAATTTTTTTTGTTTTGCTTTTTCAATTTGAAGAGGTTCTGAGCTAATTATTTTACATTTGAAAAAAATATTTTTATCATCTCCATAATTTTCATTAGCCAAAATTTCTGAAACTTTCTTTAAAGTCTCTCTATTAATATTATCTTCAGCTGATCTTACGTATCCTTTTCTTTGTCTAATTGCGTTTCTAAGACCTTTCAATTCTTTAATAACATATTTTGAAAATTCATTTTTTGGAGTTTTAATTTTAATTTCCGATATTACTAATTCTAGTTCATAAGGATTGATAGAACCTTTTGACTTTGAAATAACTATTAATGGTTCTCCATACCAAATAATAATTGTGTTTTTTTGTTTCTTTATATCCATTACTTTAACCCAATTATCTAAAACTTCTTCACCTTCAAAATGAATATAAGTTGTTATTTCTTCATCTAAATCATGTTTGATATTATTATCTATAACAAATTGTTTTGCTTCTTCATCATTTTTAAAATCCAATTTTTCATATATTTCTCCACTAAATCCTCTTAAATTAGTTTCGTTTTTTTCTGGTATTTCTACTTTCATCCCATAAGAAACACTATCGTTTTCATCGTAATATTTTTCTCTCAAAATTGGCAAATAAATTGATTGTTGATTTGTCATCGAAACAATAAATTTATGTAATTCTCTTATAACATCATCATTTTTTTCAATATTGAATTTTTCTAAAATATTTGAAAGAATATCAACTGTAATGTTTTTAGTACTATTTAAATCTTCTAAAATATTTTTATCCTCTTTAAGCGCAACAACACACTTACAAAATAATAAAATATTTTCATAATCTAAATTAATTCCATTTAATTTTAAAATATCAAGAATTCTGTTTTTATTTTTCTCATAATCTTGTGATGATAAATCATCGTATATATAAGAAAAATCGACGATAGAAAAAATATCTTCCATACTTTTATAATAATGGCTTACTTCAATTGTTGCTTCAACTTCTTCTAAGTTAACATTATCAACACTAAAACCATACATTTTCATTATTTCTTCTTTTTTTGGATCTACATAATTAATTTTTGAAACCTTTTTAATTAATTCTTCCCTCGTTAAATTTTCTGTTTTTTCATATACATATTTTTGCATAGTAAACCTCCCTTGTAAAGGTTATTATAGCATAAAAAAAGAAAAAATTAAATAATTTCTTCTCTTATATTTTGATTACTCAAAGCTTCAATTAACTTATCTATTTCTTCTTTAGTATTATAAAATGCTAAACTTATTCTTACTGTATTTTTAATGTCTAACTCTTCTTTTAATATTTTCGAGCAATGATTACCAGCTCTAACACAAATATTATATTTATTTAAATAAATAGCCAAATCTTGAGCAAATATATTTTTAATATTAAAAGTAATAATAGGACTTTCCGAGTTTCTATTATAAATAATAATATCTCTAACTTTAGATATTTTTTCTAAAGCATATTTTTTCAGATTAGATTCATATTCACTTATACTTGTTAAACCTACTTTATTAATATATTCAATTACACTCGAAAATCCAATAACCCCCGCTATATTTTGAGTTCCTGCTTCTAACAAATAAGGCAATTCACTATATACTCTAGTGTACTCACTATCATAAGAACTATTCATACCACCACCAAATATTATTGGTCTAATATTTTTTAAAAGTTCCTTTTTTCCATATAAAACTCCAACTCCTGTTGGTCCATACATTTTATGAGCCGAAAAAGCCATAAAATCTACATCTAAATCAACTACATCTACTTTTAAATGACCAATACTTTGAGCAGCATCCATAACAACTAACATATCATTATCGTGAGCAAGCTTAGTTATTTCTTTAGCTTCTCTTAAATCTCCAATAACATTAGTTATATGAGCAAAACTTATTACTTTGGTATTTGAAGTTATTGCATTTTTAATATTGTTTAAAGTTAACTTAAAATCATTATCTAAATCAACAAATTTTATAATAATTCCTATTTCTGAAGCTAATTCAAACCAAGGAAGAACATTTGAAGCATGCTCACTTTTATTAAGCAATACTTCATCACCTTTTTCTAAATTATATCTAAAATATCCAAATACAACCTTATTTAATGAATCTGTTGTTCCACTTGTAAAAATTATTTCTTCTTCATATTTTGAATTAATATATTTTTTTAGCAACTTTCTAGTATTTTCATATTTTTCGTCAACTTTTAAGCTTAAATTATAGTCACCTCTATGGGAATTCGCACTATAATTATTATAATAATCACTAATAGTTTCAGCCAATACGCTTGGTTTTAAAGTAGTTGCTCCGTTATCAAAATAAATTATATCTTGTTTTAAAATTAAAAAATCTTCTCTATTCAAGTTTTCACCCCCAGTATGAAGAAATAATATCAATTATTTTTTGATGAGTTATTTTATCACTTAAAAATCCTTTTATAAGTAGTTTTATACTTTCTTCTAAAGATATACCTCTACTCATTAAATAAAACAATTCATTATCACTAAATTTACCAATAAAAGCAGAATGGTTAGCAGTTGTATCATTTTCCTCAATCAATAAATTAGGATTAATAATGCATTCTTTTTCATTAAAATTTATTATTTTATTACTTTGATTTAAAACACATTCTTTAATACCATTATAAACAACACTTGTTACATTAAAAATAGTACTTCCTTCATCTATATTAACACCATTATTTACTATATTACTTTCAGTATTATGATTATTATGATATATAAACAAGTCATATTTTTGAATATCTTTAGAAATAGTTTTAAACTGATAATTTATTTTTGAATTAATCCCATTTAAATTAACAACGTCTAATTCTTTAACACAAAAACAATCATAAAATTTAACAACATCGACTGTACTATTTTCAAGTATATTGTATTTATACTGTACCTTAGTTTTTTTCTCTTTTCTTATTTCTATAACTTCAAATTTAACATTGCTAGATATATTATATTCAATATCTATTTTTGATTCTTCATTGTTATTATATTCTATCTCAAGAAAAGTTGTATCTACTACTTTAATAGAAATCTTTCTAATATCAAATATTTCTAATTTATCCGAAAGTGATACTTCAATTAAATCATCCGATTCTAATAGTTCTATTTCATTATTATTTACTCTTATTTTATTCATAAACCTCTACCTAAACCAATTCTTTGATGTGATCATAACCATTATCTTCAACTAATTTAACTAACCTAATATCGCCTGTTTTAATGATAGATCCATCAATCATTATGTGAACAAAATCTGGCTTAATATAATCAAGTAATCTTTGATAATGTGTTATAAGTAAAATCCCTGGTTTAAATTCACTATAATATTCAGTAACTTTTTCACCAATTATTTTTAAACTATCCATATCTAATCCTGAATCAATTTCATCTAATAAAACCATTTCTGGATTAAGCATATACATTTGAAGAATTTCATTTTTCTTTCTTTCTCCCCCTGAAAAGTCCTTATTAACTGATCTATGAATCATACTTTTATCTATTTTTAGCAAATCACATGTATTATTCATTTTTTTGATAAAATTCATTAAATTAAAATTATTTCCTTCTTTACTATGTAAAGCAGTTCTAAGAAAATCAGCATTTGTAACACCTTCAATACTTGTAGGCATTTGCATTCCTAAAAAAATACCAAGTCTTGCTCTTTCGTCAGTTTTTAAATCATTAATTTCCTTGCCATCAAATATAATTTTACCTTTGACAATTTCATAATTTGTTTCACCCATTATTACTTTTGATAAAGTTGATTTACCAGTTCCATTAGGACCTAATATTACATGAATTTCATTACTATTTATAGTTAAATTAAAATCATTCAAAATAGTTTTATCTGAAGTTTTAACAGTTAAATCTACAATTTTTAAAGTATGCATTAAAATCATCTCCAATACATATATTCTACCATATTTTAAATGTAATTGTAAAAAAAATAAGTAAATTTTTTTACTTATTATAATCTAATTGGATTAATGTCTATTTCAACATTAACTTTACTTAATCTATAATAATCATTTATAAATTTAAGTTCGTTAACTATTTCATTAATCGTTTTAAACTTAATTATAATCTGAATATTATAAATATTATTTATTTTAGGCAAAACACTAGGACTTGGTCCTAGAATAATTACATCTTTCATTTTTTTATTTTTAAAATGAACTACGATTTTATTTCCTTCATTATAAGCTAAATCATAATTATCAGATTTTATTTTGATTAAACACAAATTATAATAAGGACTATATTTTAAGAGTTTTCTAATATTTAATTCTTCTTTATAAAATCCTTTATAATCATTCGAACTTGCTTTTACAATACTATAATGATCTATATTAAAACCTTGTATTATAACTTCTCCATCTAAGTCTGATCTACCGGCCCTACCAGCTACTTGATTAAGTAATTGAAATGTTCTTTCAGCGCTTCTAAAATCAGGAATACTAAGCGATGAGTCACCATTTACAACTCCAACAAGTGTTACTTTTGGAAAATCGAGCCCTTTAGCAATCATTTGTGTTCCTATTAAAACATTATATTCTAAATTTTTAAATGATTCTATTATTCTTTCATGACTACCTTTATTAGAAGTTGTATCTTGATCCATTCTGATTACTTTTGCTTTATCAAAGTTTTCTTTAATATATTGTTCTAACTTTTCAGTACCTATTCCAAAATTATTAACATTTTCACTTTTACATTCTGGGCAAATAGTTATTTTAGAATGAGTATAACCACAATAATGACATCTAACTATATTAGATAATTTATGATAAGTGAGTGGTATATCACAATTAGGGCACTTATCAGTAAATCCACAATCTTTACAAGTTGTTATAGTTGAATAACCTCTCCTATTTAAAAGCAAAATAATTTGTTCATTATTATTTATTTTTTCTATTATTTTATCACTTAATAATTCTGATATTATTCTATTACCTTTTCTTATTTCATTTTTCATATCTACTAGAGTAACTTTAGGATAATTATTATTAACCCTATTATTAATTTCTAAAAGTTCATAAATACCTTGTTTAGCTCTTGTATAACTTTCAATTGAAGGTGTAGCACTTCCTAGTATAACTGGAATTTTATTTTTTTTACCTCTATATAAAGCAACATCAATAGCATTATATCTAGGATTATTTTCTTGCTTATAAGTTTGAGAATGTTCTTCATCTACAATAATAATTCCTAAATTAGTAAATGGGGCAAATATAGCGCTTCTAGCACCTATTACAATTGAAACTTCTTTTCTTTCTATTTTACGCCATTCATCATATTTTTCACCTTCGCTTAATCTACTATGAAGAATAGCAACTAAACTACCAAATCTTTTTTTAAATATGTTTACAAGTTGAGGTGTTAGAGAAATTTCAGGAACTAAAACAATTGCTTCTTTATTATTTTTAATTACTGATTTTATAGCATTCATATAAACTTCTGTTTTACCACTACCAGTTACTCCATGAAGTAAATAAGGTTTAAAAATACTATAATTTATTTTATCTAAAACTTCTATTTGTTCTTCGTTTAGTTTAATATTATTATCTTCTTCTTTGATATTATCTATTATTCTATATTGTTCTTCTTTTTGTTCCTCTAAAACATTATTTTTTAGAAGTGTCTTTACTCCTGAAACAGATATATTAGTACAAATAGATTTTAAAACCAAATCTTCGTTATTAAAACATTCAATTATTTCTTTTTGAATTTCGTTTTTTCCAATATAATTTTTATCTATTATTTTCAAATAAACAATAAATTTCTTTTTAATATCTGTACCATTTTTAGCTTTTAAAGCTTTAGGAAGCATTGTTTGATAAGCTGTGATTAAATTGCTTAAAGTTCTTTTACTTATATAATTACCAATATCAAGCAATTCCTTAGTCAATACTGGCTCTAAATCAATAACTGAGATGATATTTTTAAGTTTAAAATTAGTTTCTTGTTTTTCTTTAATATTTAAAACAAATCCTTCTAATTTTTGTTTACCAAAATAAACCAAAACTCTTTTACCTATTTGAACCTGATTTATTAAGTTATCAGGTATTAAATAGCTATAAGTTTGATCTATTTTTTTGGTTTTTAATTCAACTAAAACTTCAGCAATCATTATATCACTTCCTACATAAATTATATAATATTAAACCATTAAAGTCTATAAATAAAAAGACTAAATCTTTTATTGATTTAGTTCTTCTTCTATTCTAATTAATTCATTATATTTACAAACTCTATCAGTTCTTGATAATGAACCTGTTTTAATTTGACCTAAATTTAAACCAACAGCTAAAGAAGCAATAGTTGTATCTTCTGTTTCACCACTTCTATGAGAAATAATTGTTTTATAATTATTATTTCTAGCAAGTTCAATTGTTTCTAATGTTTCAGTTATTGTTCCTATTTGATTAACCTTTATTAGAATAGCATTACCAGCATGCATATCTATTCCTTTTTGTAAGAACTCTTTGTTTGTAACAAATAAATCATCACCAACTAGCTGTATTTTGTCACCTAATACTTCAGTAATTTTTGCAAATCCTTCCCAATCATTTTCATCAACTGGATCTTCAATTGTAATGATTGGATAATCTCTAACTAATTCCTCATAAAAACTAATAAGTTCGTTGGTTGTTAATTTTTTGTTATCTCCCTTTAAATTATATAAACCATCTTCATAGAACTCACTAGCAGCTACATCTAGCCCTAAGAAAACATCTTTTCCTGGTACATATCCAGCCAATACTATTGATTCTACTATTAAATCTAAAGCTTCTTTGTTACCTTTTAAATTAGGGGCAAACCCACCTTCATCACCAACACCAGTATTATAACCCTTATCTTTAAGAACTTTTTTAAGATTATGAAAAACTTCAGCTCCAATTCTAACTCTTTCTTTTACTGTATCCGCTTCAGGAATAATCATATATTCTTGAAAGTCTAAATTATTATCTGCATGAGCTCCACCATTTAATATGTTCATCATTGGTTTTGGTAAAATATTACCTTCTCCTACATATCTGTATAATGGCTTATTTGAATACAAAGCTGCAGCTTTTAATATAGCCATTGAAACACCTAATATAGCATTAGCGCCTAAATTTTCTTTGCTTGGTGTTTTATCCAAATCTATCATTAAATAATCAAGTTCTTTTTGGTTTAAAACGTCTTTTCCAATTAATTTTGGTTTAATTATTTCATTAACATTATTAATGGCTTTTAAAACACCTTTTCCCATGTAACGCTTTTCATTATCCCTAAGTTCTAAAGCTTCTCTTATACCTGTTGATGCTCCACTTGGTACACTTGCTCTACCAATCATTCCATTTTCTAATATAACGTCAACTTCTATAGTTGGATTCCCTCTTGAATCCAATATTTCTCTTGCTTTAATATTTTTAATTATACTCATTTATTTTTCCTCTATTTCTAATATTGTTTTTTTAAACTCATTTCCTCTATCCTCAAAGCACTTATATTGATCCCAAGAAGCACAACCTGGTGAAAGTAATATTACATCATTTTTACTTCCAAAATTATAAGCAATTTTCGTCGCTTCTTTTAAGTTATCAACAACTGTACAATCATAGTTATATTTAACGGCAAATTCTTTAATTCTATTTTTTGTTTCTCCATAGCACACAATTTTTTTTACATTTTTCATATAATCATTTAATTCATCAAAAGTTTGACCTCTATCTAATCCACCCATTATCAAAATAATATGATTATTAAATGATGAGAGAGCTGTCATTACAGCTTTATTATTAGTAGATTTTGAATCATTATAAAATAGTATATCATTGATTTTTGTAACATATTCTATTCTATGTTCGACACCTTTAAAATTAACTAATACTTCTCTTATGGCATCATCTGAAACATTATATTCTTTTGATACAATAATTGAAGCCATAATATTTTCATAATTATGAATACCTTTAACTTTAATTTCGTCAACTTTAATTACTTTATCATCTTTATAATAAATATAGTTATCTTTCATGTAACAATTTTGTTTTGAATCATTAGAAAAATATAATTTTTTTGATGAAATATCGTTTGTTAACTGAATTGATTCAGAATTATTATAATTAATAACAGCAATATCATTTTTAGTATGATTATTGAAAATTCTTTTTTTAATCATTTTATATCTATCATATGAATCATGAAAATCTATATGAGTTTCACTTATATTTGTAAGAACACTTATATTTGTTTTAAAGTCATACATATCACATAACTGATGATCAGATATTTCAACAACTAATATATCATTTTCATTTATATTTGGAATCATACTTGATAATGGAAACCCTATGTTACCACACAAATGAACATTTTTTTCAGCCTTTTTTAGTATTTCATATATTAAAGTTACGGTTGTTGTTTTACCATTTGAACCAGTAACACCAATTATATTAATATTTTTAGGAAGAAAACTATAAGCCATTTCCATTTCGTTAACAACTTTGATTCCTAAAGATAAAGCTTTTAAAACACATTTGTTATCATATTTTATTCCTGGATTTTTTATCATATAATCAAATGTATCGTCTATTAATTCATCTTGATTTTCTGTTATAACTACTTTTGCTCCTAATTTTTCTATATATTCTACTTGATCAGCATCTTGTTCCTTAGCGTCTGTTATTACAATTTCATTATTATATTTTAATAATAATTTAGCCGCCTCAAAACCACTTCTAGCCATACCTAATATAAAAATTTTTTTATTTTCAAACATTATCTTCACCTTCTTCTATCATTATAACATTTTATAGATTTTTTGTTAACCTGACTAGACATTATTGTACAAAAAAAGCAAAATTATTTTTTGCTTTTAACGTAAGGTTTAATAAATTCTTGTTTTAAATTTCTAATTACTTGAATTGAATATAGTTCATTAATATCATATTCTTCTATTGTATTAAACAGAACTTGTTCACTTTTTAATGCATTTTTTTCATTATACACTTCATAATAATTAAGAAATAAATTAATTAAATAATTATTATCGTAAATAAATCCTATTTGATATTCTTCATTACCATTTCTTATTTCTTCTATAATATAATTTTCAACTTTTTTTGAAAGTTCAAAATAATTGTAATAATATTTATCCATACCACAATCAGTAGAATAACTTGATTTTTTTAGTAATTCATCATACAGTTTAGATACTATACTATATTCTAATAAAACACTTGGAAATCTTTTTAAAACTACCTTGATTAATTTTTCTTTCACAGTATCATCTCCTTGATGACATATTATATATTCTTATATTACATTTGTCAAATAAGGGTTATGTGTGCTAGAATATAAGAAGGTGATACAAATGATATTTAGAGAATTAACAAGCGAAGAATTTAAAAATTTTCATAAAAATTATAATATAAAATCAATATATCAAAATGTAAATTATGGTAATTCTATAAAAGAACAAAGTAATGAAATATTATATTTAGGTTTAATTGATAATAATAAAATTGTTGCTGCTTCTTTAATAATAATTGAAAAGCATCAACAATTTAAATATGCATATGCTCCAAGGGGATTTCTAATTGATTATAATGATTATAAATTACTGGAATTTTTCACAAATGAAATTAAAAAGTATTTAGGAAAACTAAATATTATAGCTGTCAAGATAAGCCCTTTAATTATAAAAGAAATACATAATACTAAGGATAATAATGAAATTAATTTAAACTATAATACAATATTTAATAATTTTAAAAAACTCGGATATTATCATTTAGGTTATAATAATTATTTTGAAGCAATAAAACCTCGTTTTGAAGCTATTATTGATTTAAATTCACCATATTACTTATTATTTAATAATATAAAAAAAGAGTTTAGAACAAAAGTAAGAAGCGCTGAAAAAATGGGAATAAAAGTTTATAAAGGATCTTTTGATAATCTAGAACTTTTATATTCTCATACAAAAAATAAATATCCTAGAGATTTGAAGTATATCAAATCAATATATAAAGCTTTCAGCCAAAATAATGAAATTGAATTTTTTTATACAAAATTAGACACTAGTAAATATTTAAAATTAGCAAATAAAAATTTCCAAATTCAAGAAGAAATATGTACAAATTTAAATTCAAGATTACTTAATAATAATAGTGTTTTAACCGAAAAAATGGAATCAGATACTTTATTAAATAAATATAAAAACAATTTAATAGAAGCAACTAAACTTTTGAATGAATACCCTAATGGTATTGTTACTTCTTCAGTTTTAATATTAAAAAATGATGAAGAAATATTTTTATTAGTTGATGGCTATGATAAAAAGTTTAAAAATTTCAATTCTAAGCATTTATTAATATGGAAACTAATTGAAAAATATAGTAATGAAAAATTTAAAAAATTCAACTTAAATGGGGTTATAAATCCTTTGACTCCTAATACAAAATATAAAGGTTTAAATGAATTCAAATTAGGATTTAATCCAAAAATAATAGAATATATAGGAGATTTAGAATTAGTAACTAATAAATCATTATATTTCATGTATAAAAATAAAATGTCTATAAAGAATATACTAAAAAAGTAAGTTAACTTACTTTTTATTTGCTATTCTTTTTATCTTTTTCTAACATTTTTAATATACAGTAATTACTAAAATCTAATTTCCCAATCATATTATTAAAATCTTCATATGTTTGTGACTCAATATCACTAAATTTATCTATATCAAAATAATTAAAAGTTAATATATTATCCACAAAAGGATCAACCATCGCCATGAAATTATCTTCTCTTAAGATTAAAGAAATTATTGAATTCTTTTTCTTTAATTCAAATGTTTCTCTTGAAATTGCCTTGTTTTTAATAGTATAACTAATAAGATTAACAAATTCTTCAAATTTACTAGCATAAGTCTCAATGGATACTATTAAAAAATCATTAGCAATAATATAATTATATCCTATAGCACAAACTGATATATTATCGTTAATAAGTTTTTTATAAGCAGTTGATGCTTCATTAAAATTAGCACTTAAAGAATAATTCAAATAAAAGCTTAATCTTACTCTTTCATAAGGATTAAAATCTGATATATTAATTTTATAAGCAATTCTTATAAAACTTTCATTTATATCTTCATATGTACTATCTGTTTTTTTAGCTACCTTATTAGGTTCATTATCATCTTTTAATTGATAACTTATTTTTTTATATTTAAAACTATCATATGTTTTCTCGATTAATTCAATTATTTTTTCAATATCACATTTACCAGCTATAGCCAAAATTTGATTTTCTGGTTGATAGAATACCTCGTAGCACATCTTTACAATATCATAGTCAAAACTTTTGATATCTCTTTCTTCACCTACTGTAGAAGAAAAATCAAGATTATTAAATAAACATTTTAATTGTAATTCATTTAAACTACTAAATTTATTGTCTTTTATTTCTCTTATTTCTTCATATATTGGTAGTTTAGTTATTTCAATATCTTCTTTAGTAAAACAAGGAAAATTTACCATAGTTATTAGTTTTTCTAAATGATCTTCAAAATTATTATTTGCTTTAATATAAAAACTAGTTTTGAAATATGAAGTGTAACCATTTGATGAAACATAATTATTTTGAAAATAATTATTCATATTTCCAAATTTACTATGTTCAATTAATAAATGTTCAATAAAATGAGCCATTCCATCTTTTATATGATATTCTTTATTATTATAAATAAAATGATTATTACTTGCCCCATACCTTACAATTAATTCTGCATATGCAGAATGTTTACTATTATCTTGATAGAAAACAACTGTTAAGCCATTTTTTAATGTATATACTTTATTCATTTCTATCACCTTTCAAGAAATAGATAGTATCTAATTTCACCCTATTTAAAAACTTCATAAATTCTTTAATATCAACTTTTTTAAATGACATATAAGTTGAATCTAATGATAAATGTAGTTGTAATTTATTACTAATAAATTCAGAAAATAAATGATATTTTGAATCTAATAAATCAATTTTATTTATTTCAATACCTTCAATTATTTTATTTATACAATTTTCAATAAATATTTCATTATTAAGTCCATCTAAAATTTCAGTAATAGCATTTATGGTTTTATCTTTGTTTTGTTTATCAACATATGCCTCAATTACAAACATACCATTTTTTATATAAGAATCAAATGAATGTGAATATATCAAATTTTTTTCAGTTCTTAATTTATTAAATATTAAATTAGTATCTTTACTATTTAATATATTTGTTAGAATATTAAAAAACAATTCGTCTCTTTCTTTCATTCTATCTATCTTATAAGCCATATATAAAATTGACTGATTATAATTGGTTATGGTTTCTATTGTTTTTACTTCTTTTGATGGTTTTAAGTAAGAATAATAATCTTTGGAAATAATAATTTTGTCATTACTTTTTTTAAAGTATTTGTAATATAAATTATTAATATAATTTTTAGATACATTACCATAAGCAAAACATAACGGTGTATTATCTAAAATATTATTTTTATAGTATTCATATAGTTCTTTAGGAGTAGTTTTTTCTAACAAATCCAAATTATCATAAATATCATCTTTAAGAACTCCTATATCATCAGCTTCATTTATAAATTTTTGATATCCATATGTATATATTTCTTTTAGAGAATTTTCAGTTGAAAATCTTACGTAATCTCTCTCTCTATTAAATTGTTTATTATCAAACTCATTATTAATGATATTTTGTTTATAAATAACTTCATATAAAAACTCAAAAGATTTCTCAATATCAAAATCTTTAATTTTCTTAGGATCTGGAACAGTAAATCGAAAAATTATATACATATTATTATTGAATCTTTTTGTTTTGCAATATAAATCAATGATTAATCTTTTTTCTTTTTCTATTTTAAATTCTTGCTCATTTTTATAATTAAATGAATAATTCGATAACATTTCTCTTAATATTATAATATTAAACATATTTTTTCTATCATAATTACAAGGAAAAATAATATTAAATGTTATGGTACTATAATTTTTATTTTTAACAATATAAGGATTACTATTTAATCTTAATCTTTTCATAAAACACCTACTTCTACATAATATAATTATATATAAGTAACCAAAGAAAAACAAGATAATTTATCTTGTCTTTATTTTATTATTTAACGATTTCTGCAACTACACCAGAACCAACTGTTCTACCACCTTCACGAATTGAGAACTTAGTTCCTTGTTCGATAGCGATAGGAGCAATTAAGTCAACTGATATAGAAATATTATCTCCAGGCATAACCATTTCTACTCCTGCAGGTAACTCGATAACACCAGTTACATCTGTAGTACGGAAATAGAATTGTGGTCTATAGTTACTGAAGAATGGAGTATGACGTCCACCTTCTTCTTTGCTAAGTACATAAACTTCAGCTTTGAATTTAGTATGTGGAGTAACTGAACCTGGTTTAGCTAATACTTGTCCACGTTCAACATCATCTCTTGAAACACCTCTTAATAAGATACCTGCATTATCTCCTGATTCTGCATAATCTAATTGTTTACGGAACATTTCTATTCCTGTAACAACAGTTTTCTTAGTATCTTTAATACCGATGATTTCAACTTCATCATTAAGTTTTAATTGTCCTCTTTCAACACGTCCTGTAACAACTGTTCCACGACCTGTGATAGTGAATACATCTTCGATTGGCATTAAGAATGGTTTATCGTTGTCTTTTTCTGGAGTTTCAATCCATGTGTCAACTGAATCCATTAATTCATCAATCTTAGTTCCCCAAGTAGCATCTCCTTCAAGAGCTTTAAGTGCAGAACCTCTAATAACTGGAGTGTTATCTCCATCAAATCCATATTCGCTTAATAATTCACGAATTTCCATTTCAACAAGGTCTAATAATTCTTCATCATCAACCATGTCGCATTTGTTCATGAATACAACCATACGAGGTACACCAACTTGACGTGACAATAATATATGTTCACGAGTTTGTGCCATAGGTCCATCTGTTGCAGCTATAACTAAGATAGCTCCATCCATTTGAGCTGCTCCTGTAATCATATTTTTTACATAATCAGCATGTCCTGGACAGTCAACATGAGCGTAATGTCTTGCTTCTGTTTGATATTCGATATGAGATGTATTAATTGTAATACCTCTTTCTCTTTCTTCAGGTGCTTTATCAATATTAGCAAAATCAACTTTTTCATTACCATTTTTACCAGCTAAATGAGCTGAAATAGCAGCAGTTAAAGTTGTTTTACCATGGTCTACGTGTCCAATTGTACCAATGTTAACATGTGGTTTTGAACGGTCAAATTTTACTTTTGCCATAATAATTTCCTCCTCTATTTACTTACATTTATTATTTTATATCAACTAAAGAAAAATATCAAGTATTTTCCTTTAGTTATATATATTTTTTAGTTATTTCCACCATTTTTTTTGATGATGTCTTCTTGCATATTTCTTGGAACTTCTTCATAATGATCAAATACCATTGTAAAGTTACCTCTACCTTGTGTATTAGATCTTAGTGAAGTTACATAACCAAACATTTCTGAAAGTGGTACCATTGCATCAATTGCAAGAGCATTTCCTCTTGATTCTTGACCAAGTGGTTTACCACGACGAGATGTTATATCTCCCATAACGTTACCTAGATATTCATCTGGAACGATTACTTGAACCTTCATAATTGGTTCTAATAAAACTGGTTTACATTTGTTTTTAGCTTCTTTAAGAGCCATTGATGCTGCTATTTTATAAGCCATTTCAGATGAATCGACATCATGATATGATCCATCAAATAATGTTGCTTTAATATCAACTAATGGGAATCCTGCTAAAACACCAGTTTTAATTGCTTCTTGTAATCCTTTGTCAGTTACTGGTATATATTCTCTTGGAACAACTCCACCAACAACTGCATCAACGAATTCATATCCTTTATCAGGATTTGGTTCGAATTTAATCCATACGTGTCCATATTGTCCACGACCACCTGATTGTTTAATATATTTACCTTCACATTCAGCTGCCACAGTTAATGTTTCACGATATGAAACTTGTGGTTGACCAACATTAGCTTCTACACCAAATTCTCTTTTCATTCTATCAACGATGATTTCAAGGTGAAGTTCACCCATACCAGCGATAATTGTTTGTCCAGTTTCATGGTTTGTACTTGCTCTAAAAGTTGGATCTTCTTCAGATAATTTTTGAAGAGCTATACCCATCTTATCTTGGTCTGCTTTTGATTTTGGTTCAACAGTAAGTTCGATAACTGGTTCTGGGAATTCCATTGATTCAAGAATACATAAATTCTTTTCATCACATAATGTATCTCCAGTTGTAGTATCTTTAAATCCTACTGCAGCTGCGATATCTCCTGTATAAACTTCAGTTATTTCACTTCTGTTATTAGCATGCATTTGTAAGAGACGTCCTAATCTTTCTTTTTTGTTTTTTGTTGCATTCATAACATATGAACCACTTGTTATATGTCCTGAATAAACTCTAAAGAAAGTAAGTCTTCCTACGAATGGATCTGTCATTACTTTAAAAGCTAAAGCACTGAAAGGTTCTGAATCTGATGGATGTCTTTCAATTTCTTTTTCATCCATATCAGTTCCTTTAATTGATTCAACATCAGTTGGTTTTGGTAAATAATCAATTACTGCATCAAGTAGTAATTTTGTTCCTTTATTACCAAGAGCTGTACCACACATTACTGGGAAGAATTTAACTTCAAGAACTCCTTTACGGATAGCTCCTTTTATTTCTTCTACTGTAAGTTCAGTTCCTTCTAAATATTTTTCCATAAGTGCATCATCAAATTCTACTACAGATTCAATAAGATTACTTCTTTTTTCTTCTGCGATAGATTTAAGTTCAGCTGGAATTTCTATTTCAACTGGCATTTCTTCTGATTTTCCATCATATTGGTAAGCTTTCATTGCTACTAAATCAATAATACCATTGAAATCACTTTCAGATCCGATTGGCCATTCGATTGGCGCATAATTAACACCTAATCTATCACCTATTGACTTAAGAGACATTTCAAAACTTGCTCCTAATTTATCCATTTTATTACAGAAAATTATACGAGGTACTTTGAATTCATCTGCTTGTCTCCAAACTGTTTCAGTTTGAGGTTCAACACCCGCATTTGAGTCAAGTAGTGCTACTGCACCATCTAGTACACGAAGTGATCTAGATACTTCAACTGTAAAATCAACGTGACCTGGTGTATCGATTATATTTAAACGATGACCATTCCAAAACGCTGTAGTTGCTGCTGAAGTTATAGTTATACCACGTTCTTGTTCTTGCGCCATCCAGTCCATTTGAGAAGCACCATCATGTGTTTCCCCAATTTTATGGATTTTGTGAGTATGGAATAAGATACGTTCTGTCATGGTAGTTTTACCAGCATCTATATGTGCCATTATCCCAAAGTTACGAGTTTTATCTAAACTATATTCACGAGCCATATTATTTTCCTTTCTTTTTTACCATCTATAATGAGCAAATGCTTTATTAGCTTCTGCCATTCTATGTGTATCTTCACGTTTTTTAACTGCAGACCCTACACCATTAGATGCATCTACTATTTCGTTAGCTAAATTTTCAGCCATTGAATGTCCACCTCTTAAACGAGAATAATTAACTAGCCAACGAAGCCCTAAAGCTTGACTACGGTCTGCTCTAACTTCAATTGGTACTTGATAGTTAGCTCCACCAACACGTCTACTTTTTACTTCAAGAGCTGGTTTAATATTTTCCATTGCTGCAACAAACACTTCCATTGGTTCTTTGTTTGTTTTTTCTTTGATCATATCAAATGCATCATATAAAATTGTTTGAGCTGTTCCTTTTTTACCATCTAACATAATTCTATTAATTAATTTTGTAACTAATTTAGAATTATACATTGGATCTGCAAGAACATCTCTTTTTACAGCACGTCTTTTACGCATAATAATCCTCCTCTCCTATTTACTTAAATTTTAATTTTTATTTGTTTTTTGGTCTTTTTGCACCATATTTACTACGTCCTTGACGTCTTTTATCAACACCAGCAGTATCTAATGTACCACGTACTATATGATATCTAACCCCGATAAGGTCCTTAACACGTCCACCACGAATTAAAACAACACTATGTTCTTGTAGGTTATGTCCTTCACCACCGATATAAGCAGTTACTTCCATACCATTACTTAATCTAACACGAGCATATTTTCTTAATGCTGAGTTTGGTTTCTTAGGTGTCATAGTTCCAACACGAGTACATACTCCACGTTTTTGTGGTGAATTTAATTCAGTAGTTTTTTTCTTTCTACTGTTAAATCCGATACTTAAAACTGGTGATTTACTCTTTTTAGTTTTAGCTGTTCTGTTTTTTCTAACTAATTGATTAATTGTAGGCATTTTTTGTCCTCCTCTCATTACACACTCCCAGGTGTTTCATAATGTCTTTAATTAAAGATTTACCGAAGTAAACCTTAAAATTAAATTCCTTGTTTAATATACCATTTTTACAGCATAAATGTCAATCTTTTTATTGGAATATTTATATATTTATTATTTTTTTAAGTTTGGTTTTAATTCTTTGGAGAGCATTATCAATTATTTTGACATCTTTATCAAGTATTGTTGATATTTCTTTATATTCGAATCCATTTATTTTAAGTTCGAATACTTGAAGTTCTAAATCAGTTAATACTTCTTTTACTTTTTTTAGCAATTCTTCTTTGTATTCATCATCTAATAACAAAGTTTCAGGATTTTCACTTTCATCTTTAAATAAGTATTCTAGATTTTTTTCTCCATCTTCATCATTAAACTCTATTGGAATTGAGTTATTTAAAACTTTATGTTTTAGTCTTTTAGAGCTTATAACTAAATCTATAATTTTTCTTTCAATACATTTTTTAGCATATGTATAAAATAAAGTATCTTTTACTTCATTAAAATGCTCTATAGCATTGCTTAACCCTAACATTCCTTCTTGAATGACGTCGTTTAATTCAATACCAGTATTGTCTAAATAAATTATCATTTTATAAGCTATTTTTTTTATTAATGGTTCATATTTTTTATATAATATATCATTTGCTTCTTCATTTTTTTCAGAAATATAATTTAATAACTCATAATCATTATAATCTTTATACATTATATCCCTACTTTCTAGATTTATTTGCTTCAAAAACAATTATTCCAGTTGCTACTGAGGCATTTAAACTGTTTGTTTTTCCTTTCATTGGAATGCTTGCTATAAAATCACAAGATTCTTTTACAAGTCTTGACATTCCGCTTCCTTCATTACCAATTACAATAGCTGTTGATCCTTTGTAATCAATTTTATCATAATCCGTTCCATTCATATCTGTTCCAACTATCCAAAATCCTTTTTTCTTAAGTTCATCAATAGTTCTAGCTATATTAGTAACTCTAGAGATCTTTATTGTTTTAATTGCTCCTGTACTAACTTTTATTACTGTTGGATTTACTTCAACACTTCTATCTTTTGGAATGATTATTCCATCTACCCCAGCTGCTTCACAAGTTCTAATTATTGCTCCAAAATTATGAGGATCTTCTATATGATCTAATATAACTATTAAAGAGTTTTCTTTAGTTATTTCATCAATATCATTATATTCATAATCAGGAACATCTAATATTATTCCTTGGTGATTTCCGTCTATCATTTTATCTATTTCGTATTTTTCTAAATATTTGATTGAAACATTTATTTTTTTTAATTCTTCGATTATTTTTTCATCATTAAAATTTTTATACAATATTGCCTTTTTTATTTTGTCTTTAGCTTTAATTGATTCTAAAGCGACATTTTTACCATATATATACATTTTAGTCCTCCAATATATAATTCATTATTTCTTCTATTCTTTCTTTATTTTTAGCATAATATAAATATCCTATTAAAGCTTCTAAAGCTGTTGAATGTTTATATGTTGTTATATCTGTTGATTTACTTTTTCTACTTTTATGATTACGTGCCCTATATAATATATCAATTTCTTCTTTAGTAAAAAACTCTTTATCTATCATTTCTTTTAAAAATTTAGACTGAGCATTAGCACTCACATATAATATAGCGTTTTCTTGTAATTCTTTTACTTTAACTATTTTCTTTTTGATTAAAAATTCTCTTACATATATTTCATATATAGCGTCTCCTATATAAGCTAAAGCTAAAACATTTATATCCATACTATTACCTCTCAAACATAAATATTCTATCATAAAAAAAGAATAAACAAAAGTATTCTTTAATTTAGTTATTAAATCTATCAAATGTGATATTTTTTATTGTTCCATCTTTTAAGTCATTTATTACAACTGTGCAAACTTTATCATAGTCGATTTCTCCGCCTCTTATAATGCATCCTCTTTTTTTACCAATTGTATCAAATACATCTATAAAGTCTTCATCAAGTTCTGTTAAATCATATCTTTCTTTTAAGATGTTTGGATAATATTTATGTAATGTTTTTATTATATAACATACTACATCTTCGATAGGAAGAATGTCTTCTTTAATAGCTGTTAGGCTAGCTAGGTTTAAAGCAACTATTTCATCTTCAAATTTTGGCCATAATATACCTGGTGAATCTAATAGTTCTACTTGATCATTAATTCTGATCCAACTAAGATTTTTTGTAACTCCTGGTTTATTACCAACATTTGTAGCTTTTTTACCAACTAATCTATTTATAAGTGTTGATTTACCTACATTAGGAATTCCAACTATAAGAACTCTGGTTCTTCTTTTATTCATTCCTTTGTTTTCTCTTATGATGTTTTTTTCTTCCATTAATTCATTTGTAGCATCAATTATTTTTTTGATTGAATAATTATTAATTAAATCTACGGTTATTACTTTATAACCTTGTTCTTCATAATATTTTACCCATTTATTTGTTTCTTTTACATCACATAAATCCATTTTAGTCATTATCATTATTCTTGGTTTATTTTTTGTATAATTATCTAAATCTATTATTTTTGAAGAATAAGGTATTCTAGCATCTATTACTTCATACACAACATCTATCATATTAATTTGTTCTAGTATTAGTCTTTTAGTTTTAGCCATATGACCTGGATACCAGTTAATGTTTAATTTGTTTTCATTCATATAATACCTCCTTCAATTTAAATCTAATTTATTATAACACAAAAAAGAGAGATTTTTTTATTTTTTCTCTTCTTTTAATATTGATTTATATAGTCTCTTTTCTAAATTTGTTTTTTATTTTTGCTTAAAACATTACTTATAGCGCAGTGCTGATCATTTTCTATTGCATCTTTAAAAAATTCTATTTGCAATTCATAAAAGAATTTGTCTTTAAAATACGTTTTAGGATAAATAATAAAATTATTTTTTTCAAATTCTTCTCTTTTAGAAATAGGTATAGTAACCGTTCCCTTAAAATCTTGTAGCTCTAAATTTTTATATTGACTATATTTTGCGCTTTCATCATCACGAGAAACACTCAAATCATATGATCCATGAACAATATCGGTTTCTAAATTATACTTATATGTTCCAATATATACATATATATTATTTGTTTCAGATATTCTAACCCTTGATATACATCTATTTACTATATCAGTTTCTGAAGCATTTTCTAAATGAGAATGTGTATGGTTTTTATCATTTTTCATTTCTTTTAATAGGCTTAAATATTTTTTAACATATTCATTTTCTTCTAATTTTTTAATTTTATCTAATTTGTCTATTAATTCTTTTCTCATATTTATTAATTGATTATATTCTAATCTTATATTATCTAATTCTTCATTTCTCATAAAATAACCTCCCCCATGCAAGAACATTATAACATATCACCATAGTTATATCTAGTTTTCGTTATATAATTGTTTTCCACTCACAAATACTAACTATTCTATTTATATATTCATCAATGTACTTTCTTTTTTAAACATATATATGATGGATGTTCTACTCGAAATAAAATGGAATTATCTATATTTTTTTATTTGTTCATGTTTTTATATTTATTTATATTTATTATTTTACATTTTTGTATTGGTTTTTTACAATCTCTTAATACTACCTCATCAAAAATACGTGTCAATCTATAATTATTTTCATCTTCTTCTAAATAAGCCACAAATTTATTTATACTTGGAACATAATCCATAAATTCAATCAAATATATTTGTTCATTTTTTCCTTTACTATCATAATCAACAGATTTATATACATTTGTATTTTCATCACTATTAATAATTATTATTTCATATTTGCTATTTTCACATTTTAAACATTCATGAACCATACATAATCCAAATGGATCATATGAGGCACAACTACTCTTAACTGTATCCTTTACTTTTAATAAAGCAATCCCTGCACATTTTTTTTCTATATTTTTAACTATTTTTTCTTTTGCATCTTTCATATAATTCTCCTTTTTTTCAATATTTAATTCATAGTACTTTTCTTTAATTTTATTTATTATTATTGGTATATTAATTAACTTATATTATTTTTCAATTCTTTTTTTAATTGTTTTTCTATTTCTATATATTTTAAATTAAGATCTTTAAAAATTTCTTTACTAAAAACAGACATTTTATGATTTTTAATATATTCTTGCATTAAATCATTTGAGTCATATGTAAGTGTTGCTAATATACTTCCAATCCCATATTTATTCATATCATGAATATTACGACAATGATTTTTATTCAATGAGATAATAAAATTAATTAGAATTTCACTATCTAAATTTAGTTTTTCTATATCATTTTGATTAAACATTATATTTCCATACTCATCAAAACAATCATTTGGAAGCATAGTATAAACATACATAATTATTAAATATCTATAAGTTATTGAATTAAAATTATAATCTAGTCTTTCAGTACTATTTAAATTTAATTCTTTTCCGAATTTGATAAATTTTTTCTCTAAAAGTCTACTATTATACTCAGTAAAATCAGATGAACATATATATTTAAAGAAATCTTTTGATGATAAAATTGTTTTTTCATCAATGGCATGGCCACATTCATGAATTAATATTTGAAGATCATATATTGTGTTTTCAGAATTAATTAAAATAATTGGACTGTTTTTATAAAGACGTTGACATTCCCCAGAATAATAAGGTGCTGATATTGAAATTGTTCTATTCTTTATTAAGTAGTTGATATAATCCAAATCATTCTTACAGTAATGTTCTAAAAAAACTTTTAATACTTTATTAATTTCTGTTTTACTAAAAAAATCATCCTGAATTGAAGGTTTAATATTATTAAAAGTATTTTTATAAATATTAACTAAATTATAATAAAAATCACTTAAAAATAATTTGTTTTCTTTAAATTCATTCATATATTCTTTTTGTAGGTTACTGCATGATCGACATGCATGTGTATAATATTTATCTTTTTCTAATGTATAACTTTGCCCAAGTAACTCAGATATTTTTTTTATACTTTCTATACATAATAAATAATCACTCGCTTTTTTACAAGAATTTAATTCATATTTTAATTTTAATAATTCGTATTTCAGTTGTGCCCTTGATATACTCATAATTTCCCTCCGAAAAAATGTTATTCTATATTTTATCATTTTATTTATAATAATTTTAACATTATAAAGTTTTTAAATAAGTATTGTTTATGATACACATTTTTTATTTAAATGTAAATAAAACCATTGATAAAATAATAAAGATGTAAACGAAGAAACATTTATCATTAAATTTTATATTTTTAGAACTTTTATATATAAAAACTATTTAATAGTCCTATTACAAATATCTATAACCTTATCTACATAATCATTAATATACTTTCTTTTATAAACATAAATATACGAAGGATGTTCAATAGAAAATAAATTTGAACAATCGATATTTTTTTCTTTAAAATATTTATGAACAAAATCATATGTTTTTTTACCCAACAAAAATATTACCTTAGGTTTAATTATTTCTATCTCAATTATTAAGTTCTCTACACATTGTTTCATTTCAAATAAGTTCGGATATCTTAGCTTATTATTTTCATCTAATGGTAGGCATTTTACTAAATTTGTTTTATAAAACTTTAAACCTTCTATTTTATTTTCAATTAATTCTATAATTTTACCACTGTTAGTACTCTTATCTAACGGAATGTTGCTATTTAAAACTCTTTTAGCAGATAAACCTACCCACATAACATCACACTCTTTAATTTCATCTAAAAGTGGTAATTGATTATTATATAAATTACAATTTTTACAATTAACTATAATATTATTTTTCAAGTTTTTTTACGAATCCTTTTTCTTCTAAATTTTCACATAATGATTGATAAAGAAAAACAAAATCATTTTGAAATGTCCTATTAGTTTTCTCATTAAATGAATACCTTCCATTTCTAGCTGGGCTAAAGATGTTACAAAGTGGTCTTTCAATATTATATTTTTGAAAAATAGGTTTGTATGAATATAAAATAAATTGATTATCTTTTTTTTCTATTACAAATCTACTCATTTTATCAGTTTCATATTCATCTTCTAAATCTCCGTATTGATCTGATAACCAAACTAATTTATCATCTGTCTTAATACTAAATTTATCAGCAAAAATATAATTATTATTCATTAATTCTTTAATTTTATTATAAAAGAAAATATTATATTCTTCTTTAATTATTAAAGGTTCATTTTTATTAATTATACAAACAAATTCGTCCGTTTCAAAACCAAGTTTTAAATATAATTCATCATCTTTGAATAATAACAATGATTCTTCTTCTCTTTTTAATTCAATCATAGACACTCCCCTAACAATAATATTTTATATTATACCATATATTTATTAATAATTTGCATTCTTTAAATCTTTAATATATAATATAAAACAATTTTAGAAAAGGAGAAAATATATGGCATTATCTTTTAGAGCACTTAATGGAATGGATATTTTAATGGACCCAATGAAACATGGGATTATGTGTAAAATTTACTTGGATGAATTATTAGAAATAAATAAAATTGATAGAAACAACAAGGAAGAAATCAAAAATTTTTTTAGTGATTGCAGTAGCGATGCAATAAGAAACTTTATAAATTCAAAACAAGAAAAATACCAAAAAACATTTGCAGAACTTTTATCAGGAAAATATCGTATAGTTGAAAGAGCATTAACGAATTGTTTTGAAGAACATAAAGAATATGTATTTGAGGAAGACCCTAATTATAATGATGAAATTTATAATAATCAAATTTCTTGGGATAAATTCTATGCATTTTATAAAAAAAGAGAGTTTTTTACAATAAACAAACAAAAGAATCCTGAATTATATGATTTATTTAATTTCTTTAGTAGAATTAAGGAGCATATTAGTGAAGGTTGCAAGATAAATACAGAGTTTGTTTCAACTACTACTGATTTTGAATCTCTTAAAAAATATTATCTTAGTCAAAAAATATGCAAAGTTGCTGTGGTAAAAAGTATTGATAATGGGGATATGTATAAACCAAATTCAAAAAACTTTTTGAGAGGTCTTTCATTAGACAGTAGACTCAGTCTTGATCATCTTCCTTTCTTTTTTAATAATGTAACTGAAGATATTTTAGGAGAAGTAATGTTTAAAGCTACAGATAAAAAAACAATGACATCAAACATTGCACTCCATGATAGTGAGGAATTAGGTTTTGGTTCAATAGCACCCAAAAATATTTATTCAGTTATTACTCCACTTGAAATGGACTTGCTTGAAAATAACGTATATAGTGAAGAAGCGATTAAAGACAACGATTTATTAACAAAAACTAGAACATACATCATTGAAACGTTAAAAAAAGAAGTTTTAAATAGTGAAGAAATATATACATACATTATTGAACATCACTATAAAGAATGCAAATCACTTTTATCATTAGCTTGTGAAGCAAAATATAATATTAAAGATTTAGTAGAAGCAAAAAAAATATTAATTAATTTAATATCAATAAAAATATTTGACAAAACGAATTACACTAGCAATATCAAAATACCAGAAGATGTGAATGGTCGTAAAATTGAGGAACTTCAAGACTATGAATTAGACTTAATACGCGATGGTAATTTCGATTATTTTGATTATTGTAATGGGAAAGAAACAACTTATACAAAATAAAAGATGAAATATCATCTTTTATTTTTTGGAATAATCTTGGTAATAATTTTTTTTACTAACGCTTTTGGCTTACCATAAACCACTTCATCAAATTCGTCATTAATACTTTTTTGTTTTAAATCAACAAAACAAGTATGTTCTTCTAATCCTAAAACAACTTTATTTGAATTGTTTTTCATTCTTTCACTCCTATCAAGCTCTTTTTTATTTAAAAATATTATCTGTTCACTATTTAATTCATCTAACGAGTTAGAGTTTCTAAAATTAACAAGCGGAATATTTTTTCCACTATCATCCAATAACAATATTGGTGTTTGTGTATAAGGAAAAATCTCTATCTCATATATTTTATTTAATAATCTTTCATAATTATTTTTTGAAATAAACTCTGTTATACTAGAAATTCCATAGTCATCACTTTCACCTATTTCCATTTTATATACTATATCTTCTTGATTAAGTATATTTTTACCCTCAAATACAATCTTCCAATCTTCTACATTCCAAATTCTATTTATTCTTCCCATAAATCACCTATTCAACTATTTCATCATTTTCAAATAAAACACTCAAAAATTTTCTGCTTGATAAAAAATCACACATATGAACAAATCTTTGATACTTATTAGTTGGTTTTGGTAATATTTCATTATTATTATAATCAGTATTCCATTCACCCATATGAGACTCAACTATATTACATAAAAAATTAATTTCATTATCAGTAAGTGTTAGTTTATCTTTATTATCTTTTAAATAATTACATATTAATTTAGGATGATCAGCTAATGTATATTTAGATTTTTCAAGTCCTGACTTAAGTCCATCATGAATTAATAAACCAAATATTATTAAGTCTTTTTCATCTTGATTAAAATTATAACCTATTGAGTTGTTATTAAGTAATTCTAAAGCTATTCTAACGGCTACTTTAGTATGTCTTAATAAACCTCCATCTCCAAGTGAAAATGAAGGATGATACTTACCTGTTGAACTAGCCGGAACTACAAAAAAATAATCCGGTAACATGTCAATTACTATGCTAGCATTTTTTTTATATTTTTCGTTTTTAATAAAACTTATTTCTTTACTAAATTTATCTATCTTATTCATTAATCACCTATAAAATTAATTAATATGTTATTTGAAGTATATAAATGTTTTGAATTAATTTTTATATAATCATTTTCTATTAATAATTTTCCTTCTTCTAATAATTTATCTATTTTAAAAATATTCTCTATTTTTTTATTAAATTTGTTTTCAAATTTTTTAATACTAACACCTTCTAATTTTCTAAGACCTAGTATCATTTCATTTTCCATATTCATTCTTAAATCTATTTTTTCTTCTTCATAATCATATTTTAAATCAATATATTTATTAATACTTTTAGTATTTGTATATCTAATATCATCTATATAACCACTTGCTCCCATACCAAAACCATAATATTTTTCATTATTCCAATATGTTAAATTATGTTTTGATTCAAAACCTTCTTTACTAAAATTACTTATTTCATAATGATGATAATTTTTTAATTTATCTATAATTAAATTATACATCTCTAAATCTAAAAAGTCATCTATGTTTTCTACTTTATTATTATATAAAACTGTATTTTTTTCAATAATAAGTGAATATGTTGATATATGGCTTACATTAAGTTTTAATATTAAATCTATATCATTTTCTAAGTCTTCTAAAGTTTCAGAACAAACACCATATATTAAATCAACGTTAATATTATTAATACCAACTTCTTTTATATAATCTATAAGATTTAAATTACACAATTTTCTATTTAAAATTTTTAATTTTTTTTCATTAAAAGATTCTATACCTATACTTATTCTATTAATATTATTTTTTTTAAATAAATCAATTTTTTCTTTGGTTAAACTATCTAAGTTGCACTCTATAGTAAATTCTTTATAATTTGTTTTAATTTTTTTAATTATTTCAAACAATCTGTTTAATTCTTCTATATCTAAGCTAGAAGGTGTTCCACCACCAATATAAATTGTCTCTATTAATTCACCTTTATATCTAGTACTAATTTCATTTTCTAGAGCATCAAGGTATTTACTGGTCCAAAATTTATTATAATATAGTTTAGGAAAATCACAATATGAACATATATTATTACAAAAAGGAATATGTATATATACTGATTTTATATCATTTTTTGTAATATTTAATTCATTCATATTAATCACCAATTTAATTATAACAAAAAAAAGTAGAATATTCTACTTTATAAGTTTCTTATCTTTTATTCCCGTGTCCAAATCTAAGGTCATTAGCTTCAAATAATATTTTTAATTCTTCTTTTATAACACTATCTTCAATGCTAGTTACCATTTCATATAAAGTTGATGAAGGAATTGAAAATAATATAGATGCTTCCTTAATTGTTAAAGATTCTTCAATCATAGTTTCTGCTATTTCCATTGCTTCGAAATCAGAATATTTTTTTTCTCTAATTCCGTTTTTTCCACCAACACTTCTACCTATTTCTATAAGTTCTTCTTGAACTTTTTTTACACTATTATAAATATCTATATCAATTTTTTTTAATTTATTATCATCATTGATATATTTTTTTATTGAACTTGATGATAAATTAAAATTATTAGCAGTAACATCTATAGTAGCTTTATTTTCGATAATAAATTTAGCCACTTCTAATATTTTTTGATTTTTGATTTCTTCTTCTGATAATTCCATATTTAAATATCTTTGAAATTTAACACTAGTATATTTATCTTCCAAAATTCTACTTATTTGATTAAGTGGTAATCCTAATACTTCACTAATTGTTTCTTCTTTATATTTCAGTACTCTTTTCATATATACTATTCTTTCAATAGTTTTAGTTATTGAAAAACAGTTTCTACTAAAAAGTGCGATTTCTATTTCTAAAATTTTTTTAAAATAAGATACTATTTCTGGTTTTAATAATCCCTCTAATACACTACTACTTAAAAGGTTAATTAATTCAGTTTTATTTATTTTTGTATTTTGGCTGAGAATGTTTAAATTTCCTTCATATTTTATAAACTCTACAGTTATATTTAATGATTTATAAACTACTTTATCTACATATAAAACATCATCATTAATTATTTTTCTAACTTCATGATTTTTTACTAACTCTTTACCATTTGAAGTTGAGGCTAGTTTTTTAACTAATTCGGACTTTTTTTTTATTTTATAAAATGTTTCATCATCAAAATATGTTACTATTAGTTCTTTATTATTTAGAATTCTTGGAATTATAAATTCTGACAAATTAAACATTACAGCTATATTATTATAAGAATACAAGCCATCTAGATACACTTTTACTATTTTTTTAATATCTTCTAGTTTTAAATTAGACCCTTTTACATTATTTATCCCCATAATATCCCCCTTTTTAATTTTTAATATAATATCACAAAAAATAAAAAAAACAAAATTATTTGTTTTTAAATTATATTAATCCTCATCCATTGATAAAACTGATAAGAATGCTTCTTGAGGTATTTCTACACTACCTACTATTTTCATTCTTTTTTTACCTTCTTTTTGTTTTTCTAATAGTTTTCTTTTTCTTGAAACATCTCCACCATAACATTTAGCAAGAACATCTTTTCTAACGGCTTTTATTGTTTCTCTAGCTATGACTTTTGAGCCTAAACTAGCTTGTACTGGAACTTCAAATAATTGTCTTGGAATTAATTTCCTTAGATTATCAACTATTGCTTTTCCTCTTTTATAAGCAAAATCCTTATGAACAATAACACTTAAAGCATCAACTACTTCACCATTTAATAAAATATCCATCTTAACTAAATCACTTTCTTTATAACCAATTAAATCATAGTCGAAAGAAGCATATCCCTTAGTATAAGATTTTAATTTATCAAAAAAATCATATACTATTTCTGATAAAGGTATTTCATAGTGAATATTAACTCTTTTAGCATCTAAATATTCCATACTTATGTAATTACCTCTTTTATCTTGACATAATTCCATAATCGCACCTATATATTCGCTTGGAACAAATATGTTTGTTTTAATATAAGGTTCACTAATACTTTTAATTTTAACTTTATCAGGCATTTTTGAAGGACTATCTATAAATAAATGGGTATTATCTGTAAGGCAAACGTCGTAAACAACTGATGGCGAAGTTGCTATTAATTCAATATTAAATTCTCTTTCAATTCTTTCCTCAATAATTTCCATATGAAGTAATCCTAAGAACCCACATCTAAAACCAAAACCTAATGCTTTAGAAGTTTCTGGTAGAAATTCAAGTGACGCATCATTTAGTTTTAATTTTTCTAAAGCTTCCCTTAAATCTGGAAACTTAGAAGATTCTATAGGATAGATCCCACAAAAAACCATTGGTTTCATTGGTTTATAACCTATTAATTGATTAGCGGGATTAGATTCTAAAGTAATAGTATCCCCAACTTCAACATCTTCAATACTTTTAATGCTGGCGCACAAATATCCTACATCTCCAGCTTCTAAAAAATCTTTTTTTATTTCTTTAGGAGTATGAACTCCTAATTCAATAACTTCATAAACTGCTTTAGTCGCAACCATTTTAATTTTGTCACCAATTTTTACTCTACCATTTACTACTCTTATTGAAGTAATTATTCCTCTATATACATCAAAATAACTGTCAAAAATTAATGCTTGTAATTTTTCTGTTTTTTTACCACTAGGAGCTGGTACTTGTTCAATAATTGTTTCAACTAATTCTTTAATACCAATTCCATTTTTAGCACTAGTAAAAACTATTTCTTCTGCTTTAAAACCAAGTTGTTCGATTAATTCTTGTTTTACTTTTTCTGGATCTGCATTTGGTAAATCGATTTTATTTATTACAGGTATAATTTTTAAATCATTTTCCATTGCCAAATAAAGATTTGCTAGGGTTTGCGCTTCTATTCCTTGAGCAGCGTCTACTACTAAAATAGCCCCTTCGCATGAAGCTAAGCTTCTACTAACTTCATATGAAAAATCGACATGACCAGGTGTATCTATTAAATTTAATGAATAATCTTCATCTTTATAATGATATTTCAAATTAACTGCATTCAATTTGATAGTTATACCTCTTTCTCTTTCAAGATCCATACTATCCAATAATTGATTTTGCATTTCTCTTTTATTAATAGCACATGTTATTTCAAGTATACGATCAGCCAAAGTTGACTTACCATGATCTATATGCGCTATTATTGAAAAGTTTCTTACATTTTCCTGTTTCATAAAATCACCTTGATTCATTATATCATAAGAAAAAGAATAAGAAAATACACTTTACTTATTTACCATTAAATACTTTGTTTAAAAAATCAAAGGTGTTTTTTAATCCGTTTTGCATACAATTTTCAATTGTTTCAGAAAGTGTTAAACCTATGGAAGAAACTTCATTTTCATAACTTACTTCTTTTTTATTTATATAATCATTAATATTAATATTACGACCATTTTCTATATCTTCTTCAAATTTTTTTATTGATTCGTTTGTTAAATTAACTTTCTTATGTTGTTTAAATTCATAATAACCTGTTGCTTCTGATACATATAAGGCAAAAAAACCAAATAAAAGAGCCAAAAAAATCTTCCAAAATATCTTATTAAATATTTTCTTATTATCTTTTTCTTCCATTTTATTCACCTAGATATTCTTTCATAATTTTAGAAATTATATCAACCGTATTTATAACTTCATCTATAGTATTTTCAACACTTCCACATTCTATCAACAAAATTTTACTACTTAAATCTTGATTATAAATACCATTAACGTCTTTTCCATCTTTTAAAATTACTCCTCTAGTTAAATTAGGATATTTTTGTTTAATTAAATTATTTATATTATTTGCTAACTCTAAATTCAAATTATAATCAGCATATTTTTTTCCAACAACAAATAATACTTTAGCATATTTTTTATTATCAATTTCAACTGTTGATGAATCTTTAGCAATAGAATCTCTATGCAAGTCTATTATAAGATCTAGGCTATTATATTTTTTCAAATTTTCTTCTATAAAACTTCTACTCGCTTTATAACTATCGGCATAATTCCAACCATTAGCTTTTAGGACTTGACTAATATTGTTAGATTCGACTATGGTAGGAATATTCATACTATTTAATCTATCTTTAAGCAAATAGGAAGCCATCTGAACATTAGGAGTTATCCCATAATCAGCATAATTAACCGCATTATATCCCTCAAGCTGATGGGTATTATAAATATAAACTCTAGGGTTATCTATATTTATAGGGTTAGGATCTTCAATATATTCTGATAAAATGTTATCAGTCTCTTCTTCATCACTACTTGTTTTAATTTTATAATCAAAAACAGTTGCTAAAACAGTTGCTGGTGATGAAGAATCTATTGAAGTGAACATTCTTATACATTTTGAAAGCAAATTATCGTGTCTTTTATTATAAATAATATGATGATTGGAATCATATAATAATGATTTGATAAATTCTTTATTATTCTTTTCCAATTTAAAATCAAATAAAATATTAAATGTTAGTTGATAAGAAAGATAAAGAATTAAAACATAAACTATTAATTTAATAAAATGATGTTTTCTTTTTGATTTGAATTTTTTCATATATCCACCCACTTTAATTTATTCTTATTATAATTTAATATGAATAAATAAAATGACGAAAAAAGAAAGGCATGCTTTCTTTTTAAATATTATTTTTTTTGAAATTTTTTATTTATTGTTTCTAAATTAGGAAAAGCATCAACAAGTCGTTTAGTCAAATAAGATTTGGCTGATAAAACTTCCCTGACCTTTTTGCTTATTTCCTCAGTTGAATCCTTTTTTAAATCTGCCGTAGTTCTTTTAAAACCTATAATGGTTGTAAAAGATAATACAACATCAATTATAAAAATACCAAGTAATATAGATGATATAATAACAAGTAACAAATTTGGCATTATATCAAAGGTACTTAATAAAAATGGATTTATAAAGTATACAATAATACATCCACCTATTCCAAAAAGTATAATTGTTTCTAAACATATTCTTCCATTAATATTAAATTTATTACTTCTATAATCCCACCATCTTGTTTTAAATATTTTTTCCATTACATAACTTGTAAAATATTCCAATATAGAACATATAAGCATAGTTTTTAGTAAAAGACCTAACAAGTCTGATTTATACGATGTAATAAAAATTGTTATTCCAAGAGAACCAAAACCGTAAATCGGACAATAAGGTCCTATTAAGAATCCTCTATTTACAATTTTATTATTTACAATTATTGAACTAATTATTTCTATTAACCATCCTATAAAAGAATACGTTATAAATAATAAAAAGTAAACCATTAAATTATACATACACTACTCCTTATCTAAAAAAAGTTTTTTAATATTTTTTTTAGGTATTAAAATTTTTATATCTCGAACTATTTCTATTTTATATTTTTCTGTTTTTTCTTCAAGTTCTTCTCCATCTATACTCCACCCTTTTTTAGGTGTTATAACAAATTCTATTTCTAAATTATCAACTTTGTAAAAAGAGAATCCAGGAACTCTTGTAATATCAGTTTTTGTCAAATGATATATTGCACTAATAATATCTTTTTTAGTAGTTAAATTACAAAATAGAACTTCAAATTTATTATCATCTAATAAAACATTTTCATAAAAGTTATTTATTCCCGCTATTCTATTTGCATTAGATATTAATATAAATGAAAACTTATCACTATAAACCTTATTATCAACTGTATAATGAATATCACATAACTTAGTTTTTCCTCTAATCTCTTTTAAACCTTCTATTAGGTAAGCAAGATATCCGAACTTTTTCTTAAGTTTTTTTGGAGTTTCATATGAAATATTAGTAAACTTACCATATGCAGCACAATATGTAAAAGGTAATCCGTTTATAGTACATATATCAATGTTCTTTTCAGCACCATCTAATAATAAGCGCAGATTACTAATTATATTTTTTTTATATCCATACATGGCACCTATATCATTAGCAGTGCCTGTTGGAATATGAGCTAATAATAATTTTTCTTTTCTTTTAAAATTACCTTGCATTACCTCATTGAAAGTTCCATCCCCACCAACTGATATAACTAAATCTGCTGTATCAATATTTTCAACTATAGCAGTAGCATGAGATTTATATTCAGTCAAATATACCTCTGCTTCATATTCGTATTCATTCAATACATTTTCAAACTGCTTAATTTTTTTAGCACTTTTATTTTTACCACTTGTTGGATTTATAATTACTATGCATTTCTTCATAAAATCACCTTTTCATATTATATCACTAATAAATAACGTTGTTCAAATTAATTTTCAAAAACTTTAAAATATTCACCTGAATCTAAATATAAAATTCCTTTTTTATTTTCAAAAGTTTTAATAATATCAACATAACTATTTATACTTTCAATTTTTTCAAGAGTAATATAAACATAATTACCATCACTCATTGTAAATATAAATCTTTCACTATCAACTGTGTTTGGATCATATTTAATTTCTGAAATTCTATTTAATATATCTTTATCAATTAACATCATCTTTTCTATAAATAATTTATAAACATCATCTATTACATAATTAACAAGAATTGGTGTATTAATTAATTTTTTAACTTCTTTTTTATTTTTAAGAACTGTTACTTTTTTTGAATTATTATAAAATAACCCATAGTTATCTTCGACAGTAATATGTATTTGTCGGAATTTTTTAACAACTTTTGCTTTTTTTATATAAATATTTTTCTCTAATTTATTTTCTATTTCATTAGTTGTAAAACTAAGTACTGAAGGATAATCACTAATACCGGCTAAATCTATTATTTCTTGATCACTAAGTATATTATTGTTATAAATAAATATATTTGTTATTGGAAATTTAACAAAATTAAAAACTAAATATAATAACAAAAATAAAACAACTAAAAACAAAAACAGTCTACCATATTTAATTTTTATTTTCTTGGTTTTTTTTGAATGTTTTGAAATATAATCTTTTTTAGTTATTTTCGGTTTATTAATAGTTTTTTTATATTTTTTGCTTTTATTGATTATTTTCTTATCCTTCATTTAATCACTCTACTTTACTATTTCTTGTTCTAAAACTAATTCTATATCAAATTTTTCTTTAACTTTATTCTTAATTTCATTTATAAGCGTCACTATATCCTTACCAGTTGCTTTATCCTTATTTATAATAAAATTAGCATGCTTTTCACTAACCCATGCATCTCCTATATTTTTACCTTTATAACCAACATCTTCAATTAATTTTCCAGCAAAATTAAGTTCAGGATTTCTAAATACACTTCCAGCACTAGGATACTCTAATGGTTGACTCATAAATCTTCTTTTTTTTCTATCCTCTATTACGTTAATTATTTCTTCTTTATTTCCTTTTTTTAAAACAATATTTATTTCTAAACAAATATAATCTTTATTCTCTTTCAAAAAAGAGGTTCTATAATGAAAGTTTAAATCTTTATTATAAATTCTTTTTAATTCAAAAAGAGGTGTTAGTACTAATATACTTTCAACTATATATCCCATATCACTTTTATAAGCACCAGAATTATTAAAAACTGCTCCGCCTATTGTTCCCGGAATACCAGTTGCAAATTCCATACCTGTTAGACCTAATCTAGAAACTTTAAGCGCTAGTTTCATAAGTGAGTAACCAGCACCAACTGTTATTTTAGTATCATTAATTTCACATTTATCGAATTCATCTAATTTAATTAACACTCCATCATAATCATTTTCAAAGATAAGATTAGATCCTCCACCTAAAATTTTATAATTATAATTATTTTTTTTAATTAAATCTAAAAGCATTAATAATTGTTTTATACTATCAGGATATGCCAGAACTTTAGTTTTCTCTGTTAATTTATAAGATGTATGTTTTATAAGGCTTTCATCTACTAAAAATTTAAGCCCTTTAATTCTTTTTACTTCATTTATCATAATTAATCTTTTCCTTTATAACATTATATATTTTTGTAGCACTATCTTTACAATCAAACTTTTCAAGATTATTTTTAATCTCATCTACCTTTTTAGAATCATTTATAAGTGAATCTATTGCATTAACTAAAACACTTCCTTTTAAATCTTTTTCTTCTATTAAAATTGCAGCTTTTTTATCAACTAAATCAATAGCATTTTTATATTGATGATTATCAGTAACATAAGGACTAGGAACTAATATTGAAGGAACTTTCAAACTTATTATTTCAGACAATGTTGAAGCTCCTGCACGTGATACAATTATATCAGTACATTTCATAACTCTAGTCATTTCATTAATAAACGGAACTACTTTAACATTAGATGGATAATCTAACTTCTTCATCTCATCATATGAATCTTTTCCTGTAACAAACAAAATTTCATAATCTCTTTCTTTAAATAAATTCATAGTTTTATATAAAATTTCATTTACTTTATTAGAACCTAGAGATCCCATAACAAACAAGACTAATTTTTTATCAAGATGAAGACCAAACTCTTCTTTTGAAGCTATTTTTTTATTTATCGCATCTTCACTACAAGGATTACCTGTAAAGACTGTTTTGTAGCTAGGAAAAAACTTTACAGAAGAAGCAAAAGATACAAAAATGTTGTCAACATATTTACTTAAAAACAAATTTGCTTTTCCTGGAGAACTATTTTGTTCATGAATAAATGTTTTATAACCTAATTTTTTAGCAGAATGAATAACAGGAACAGTCACATATCCTCCTACTCCTATTACTACATCTGGATTATATTCTTTAATTATTTTCTTACATTTTTTATTAGCTAAAAAAATAGATTTTATTGTTTTTAAATTTTTAAAAAGATTTTTTCTATTAAAACCATATATTTCGATTGATTCAAAAGGTATTCCATAATTAGGTATTATATCTTTTTCCATTCTATTATGAGTTCCAATATATAGAAATTCACTATTTGGTTCTTTTTCTTTTATTTTGTTTATTATAGCTAAAGCAGGATAAATGTGTCCACCAGTTCCACCAGCGCTTATAATTACTCTCATAATTCACCTTTTCTATTTTAATATATTCTATTATATACCCTTTAATTATATTCTATTTTATTATATCACAAGTAACGTATTTTTTTAAGTTTTTAATAAAAAAACAATCTGTTGATTGTTTTGATTGCTTTTATTCTGTCGTAAATGAAATTCAAATAGATTTTTCTTTCTAACGGAAACCTCCGCCTCCACCACCGAAGGAACCTCCACCTCCGCCACCAGATGAGAATCCTCCCCCACCTGATGAATAAGACTCTGCTCGTGATTTTGCGCTTGAAGCACTAACCATTCCAGCATTTGATATTGAGTGAAGAAAAATAATAGAATCATAATTGTAATCAACTATAACATCTGGATATAGTTTTTTAAATTGTTTAGCTACTTTATCAGCTACTCCAAATATTTGAGCATACATTAAATATTCTTCCCACATTTTTACTTCAATAGCTTCTTTATCTGTCATATTTTCAAATTCTTTAAAGAAATCTTTTAAGCCTTTCATTTTTTTGGCTTCTTCCATCATTGAACTATCTACTTTATATTTAATTGATTTAAATACTTTCAAAGTTACATGTTCATATTTTACTAGTTTACCTTCTTGTTCTAATATATTATTTTCAAAATCTATTACTTTATCAAACCATTTAAGTATTTTTGAATAATTAGAACTACACCATTTTTCAAATTCTTTACTTTCTAAAATTCCATCCTTACTTGCTTCATACATATAAGAATATAGTGAAGATTCAAGTTCATTATCTAATGTACATGTTGCATCATTAAATACTATTGTTGTTTCTTCTTTTTTAAAAATTGCTCCTACTGTATTACTTTCTATTTTGATTTTATCTTGTTTTAACCATTTAAGTAATACAACTCCTAAAAAATCCGTTTGTTTTTTCATTAAGTTATAGTTATTTGCTAACCAATAAGCTCTATATACATCCTTACCACAAGGAAGTTCTCTAAACATTTCAGCATCTTTTACTCTATTACCAGTTTCACCAAAGTTTAAGTTTTTAGTCCCCGTTTTTGATGAACCTAATTTAATTAAAATTATAATCATAAACCAAAAACCTGCATTTATAAAAAATGCTAAGAAACCAAATATCTTACTAAAAATACTTTGATTATCTGTTTTATCAACATAATGTTCAGCACCTTCTTCGGCCATTTGATAATAATGATCAAAATTGTTTTCTATTACATTATCTGTATTAAAAGTTCCTTTTTCAAACTTTACCAAAACAGTCATATATTCATTATCGTCAAGAGAATTATTACTTACTTCTATATAACCATCATAAACGTAAGCATATCCACCATAATTACCATAACCCCATACATCTAATTCATCACTAAACTTTTCATCAGCATGTATTTTAATATAAACGTCATCAGTTAATTTAGCTAAATCTGTTGGTACTAATTCCCAATAAACTATATCAGAATCATCATTTGTAGCAACAAATCCTTTAATTATGTATGACAATGTATAAGTATTAAAACCATATTCACTTATACCAAAGCATAGTTCTTTATTACCATTATTATCGTTTATTCCAGCTTTATAGGCTTTTTCTTCAAATGATGAATTTATATTCCAACTAGGTAACATTTCATATTTTTGTTTTTCATCATTAACTCTATAATCAGTAATATAAGCATTACCCATATTAGAATAAAATCTATAACCTTCTGTTCCTTCACTTAAATTTGCACTCCAAGTTTCTGTTACATGAGCATCTCCATTAGAATCAATATATATATCCATTGATATTTTACTAATACTATTTGCTTCTACTTTTCCAAGAAAAAGAAAAGAAACAATAGAAATAAACATTAATTTAAAAATAGCTTTCATAATTCACATCCTCTACCATATATTTTAGCACACAGATTAAATTTCTGCAATGAAACTATCTCCATATTTTTGAGCTAATAAAAGTTCTTCATTATTTCTAATAGTCCAAACAAAAATTGGAATGTTTTTACTTTTTTTTCTCTTAACAAATTTATTATCTATTCCTTTTAATGAATGAGAAAAAAAATCAGGTTCAAATAAAAGATTTAATTTCCTCTTCCTTTTATATGATACTAACAATCCTACAACATATTTAGGTCTTATCAATTTAAAAAAGTAAAGTGTTCTTAAATTAAAAGATTGTAAACAAAAATTTTTGTAATCATCTAGTAATTTAATAGCTTTAGATTCTAAACCAAATTTACTATTTTTAAATTCAATAATTAATAAAACCTTGTTATTCACTAATTTTAGTACATCTTTTAATAATGGTATTCTTTCATTTGTATCTTTAAGTTTTAATTCTTTTATATCTTCATAAGTACATTTTTCAATATCTTTATTATAACCTGTCATTCTTTTTAGATTTTCATCATGGAAAACAACTATATTCTTATCTTTAAGAAGTCTTATATCTAGTTCAATAGGCATATTTTTATCTAAGGCTTTTTTAAAAGCTGCTATACTATTCTCTGGTATTTCATTATTATGTAAACCTCTATGAGCAATATGTAAATTTTTTAATTCCATTATTACACTTCCTTTACAAGTATTATAATACTATTTCTTTCTTTTTTAAATATGCTTTGCTATAATTTATATAGGTGATTTTATGAAAGAAGTTAAAAATGAAGATATTGTTGATTTATTTAGTCAAGAATTAACTAAAAAACAAAGAAAAGAAGAAAAGAAAATAGCTTGTTTAAGAGCTAAAGAAAAAAGAAAACTACTTAAGAAAGAGAAAAAACTAGAAAAATTAGAAGATATAGAATTTGCAAAAAAAATTGAAGAAAATAATTTAGAAGAAGATAATGTTTTAGATATATTGAAAAACAATGAATCTTTAACTCGTTCTAAGATAAATGAAAAAATTAATAAAAAACATTGGTTTTTAAATTTTATTTTAGGTTTGTTTATTGTTTTATTATTAATAACTAGTTGTGATTATTTTATTTATAACATTTTAAAGGAAAAAGAAATTAAATTAATTATTACCAGTTCGTTGTTAATATCATTAACTATATTTTATATTTTATCTATTATTATAAAAAAAGAGCAAATTAAAAAGTTTTTTCAAATTCTATCTACTATTTCAATAACCGCTTATATGTGCTATCAATTATTTATAATTTAAAAAGATATTCTAATGAATATCTTTTATTTTTTCGTGTCTTATTTTTTTCTTGTTTTTTATTATTATAAATACTATTGTTCCTATAGAAAGAACTAAACCTACTGATAAACCTATTAAAATTTTTAAATATAACTCTGTTTCTTTACTTATTTTTTTAATATATTCATCATCATATATTTGAACAGTATTTTCTTTTGAATCATATGTATAGGTATTTATTTTACCTGTTTCTACATTCATACCATAAATTAAAGAATAGTCAGAATCTTTATCAATTTTATAAGCTGTTATTTTTTCTTTACTATAATTTATTGTTGTCTTAAAATATCCAGATGGTACTTTTTTTAATTCCATAGGATATAAAACTATATTATTAAATTTAAACTCTTTATATAATTTATAACTACCTTTATCATAAATATAAAAATTTTGTATTCCTTTTTCGTCTTTTAAAGCTACTAATGTATATTTAGTTATTTCACTTGTAAAAGCTGGTACATCTTCATTATTTATTTTGACTGTCGACTCTTTATAATTATTTGGAGCTATTAAACTTGATTTTTTTCTAACTACTGTATAATCTTTACCATCAACTTTAACAATTACTGGATTATATTCTTTTACTGTTGCTTTTATTTTATATGTTCTTGTTGTTCCATTTTCAGCAGTTACAACTATTTCAAGATTATTATCTCCATCTGTTACTTGTCTTTCACCTAAACCAACTATTGAGGCTCCTGAATTAGAAGCTGAAGCTGTAACATTTATTTTAGTAGTTTCAGGTTCTAATTCTACTGAATATTCTAAAGTGTCTTTATTAAAAGCTGGAGTTATTTCTTTTCCCTCTACTCCTAAATTAGATAAAGAATTATCAGTTGATAAAACTATCACTTTTTTAGGATTAACTGTAACAGTAACCGATTTACTTGTTGAAAATACATTACCTGAATAATCAGCTGCATCTATTGGTCTAACTGTTATGGTCGAAGAACCAGAATTATTAGCTTTAAATGAAAATGTAATAGTTCCCTCAATCCAAGTACTTGATGTTCCTCCCGATAAAACTGATGAATTAGAAGATGTTACAGAGAAGTTACCTGCAACATCTGGAGTTTTAACTGTAATTATAACCGTTGAGCCAACTGTTACAGATTGACTACTCGCATAAATATTGAGTGTCCCTGCACTTACTTTTAATCCAAACAATGTAAATGAAAGAAAAACAAATGATATATATTTAACTATTTTTTTCATATTTACTCCTTCTATTTTAATGTGCTGCTACTACCCATGATATAATTTTTGATATTAACATAATCAAGAGCTGATATGCTTCCGTCATTATTTACATCAGAAGCTAACTTATATGAACCTTCTAAAGTAGAAGAATTCATTATATGATTTTTTACTTTAACATAATCTACAGCTGAAACAATTCCATCACCATTTGAATCACCATAAATAACTATTCTATATGATTTTGTTTCACCATTAGAAGAGATTTTTATTATATCTCCTGTTCCTAGTTTTTCAGAACCACTAATTTGATTTCCATCTGATGCTATTTCAGCACTACCTGATTTATTTTTAATGTTATTAATTATTTCTGAAGCTATTGATCCAATTTTAATATTTGTTATATATTCACCATTATCAACATAACCACTATCACTAATTACTTTAGATAAACTAGCACTTTGCTTCAATTCATTTATCTTATTTTGATCAACTGATATTGGTAATTTTGAAGATTCATTTGACATATTTTCATATACAGGAATAATAAATTCAATTGGACTATCTAATAAACCTGATATTGACGAATAAGCTTTTCTTGTAGATAAACCTTCACTAATTGGTGCTGATATGTTTGTCATATATTGATTAGAATAAGTATTGTTAGCAGTAACATTCCATCTTTGAAAATAGAAACTATTTTGACCAGTATTTACATAACGACTAGCTATAAATTTTGATCCTTCTAATATAGCAACTTGTGGACTATTCCAGTTTTTATTATAAGCATATTGTAAACCGCACATAACAGGATTTTCAACCCTTACACCATCAATCATACAACTAGAGAAAGCACCTATATTATAAAAATTATAAACTTGTGTATTTTTAAATAAAGAACCATTTGCAGAATCACTTAAAGTACCATCTGATTTAACTACTTCTTGTCTAGAACGAGCTGCTAAAGATACAGGACTTATATTATTTCCATTATAAGTTGCTGCCTGAATAAAGAAATCAGTATAATTTAATAAATTAGTATTCTTGAATATATTTTGAACTACCTCTTTTGTTTGATAATTGGAATTATAACCTAAATTTTCAAACATAAATATATTAATTTCATCTAAAAAGTTTCTTGGATCCATATAGTATGCGACTGTTTGTTTATTAGCAGCATACCAACCTCCAGCTTCTTTTTGAATATATGTATTTGATGAGGCATCATAAGAACCTTCATCTAATGATAAATAAATCGGATTACTTGATTGTATATAACTTATTCCAACAATAGATTCTGCACCTATAGAAGAAGTCCAATCTAAATTTGTTTTATAAGCCGTAAACTTCCAATTAGGATGCGCTTCTTTAAGTAATGCAAGCTTATTCCAATAACTTGTTGGGAACGAAGCAAATTCTGAAGCATACTTACTTGTATCAACATTAAAAGTTATACTATCAGAACAAACATATCCTGTATAAGTTTTAGAATAACTTTCCCAATAAAAACTAGCTTTATAAAATCCAGAACTACATTTAGTTGTATCATTTGAAGCAACAAGATTATTATCTAAAATTGTTATCTCATCATTAGTATCTAAAGTATCTAAAACTTTTTTACCAGAAAAGTTAGCTTCTGAATAAAAAAGAACACCACTTCTATTTATATATCCTTTTTGATTAACGTCTATTGCCTCAACACTCATGAAATTAACGCAAAAAGCACAAACAAAGACAATTATTAAATATAATTTTTTATTCATACTATCACATACCTTCCATCTTATTCTTGTATAATAATTATAACAAAATAGTACCCTTATTGTATATAGAATACAAAAAAACTTGTCTTAATTTGACAAGTCTTGACACTTTATTTAAATCGTTTTTTTTAAAAGTTAAATATCTATATAATCAATACTACTTTTGAACAAAAAATTAAACTTATTAAATATTTTAGGTGAACTATAAGCAAACTTAATAATACCCCCTGTAATAATTAAATTAATTTTTTTTAAAGATATATGTCCTCTTGAAAATTTAGGAAGAAACTTATAATAAGGACCTACAATTCCCCTATTCCCTATTTTATCAAAAAGATCAAATACAAGTCCGTTATGCATGTGACCAGACAATACTAAATCAAATTTGTTAATATTTTTTGATTTTTTTAAAACTTCTTTATTTAAAATACTGCTTGGGGTATGACATAGCAATATATTATATTTTTGTGTATCAATTTCTTTTAATTTGCTATCAATTTCTTTAATAAAAAAATTAAAATCCTCATGATTTTTATTATAGTAAAAATCAAAATCTAAATTAATTCCAAAAAAAGAAATATTATCTTTTATTAAGTTTTTATTATCTAAATAATAAACATTTTTTAGATTGTTTAAGTTTGAAAACCAAACATCAGAAGATAAATAAACCTCTTTTTTATTATCAAAAAAAGTTTCATCATGATTACCTTTAACTATAATAACAGGCGCTATTAAAGACAAGGATATAATAAATTTTTTTAAATTTTTGCCTAATGATTCATCAAGTAAAACGTCAGCAGAATCAACAACATCTCCTGATATACATATATAATCAGGATTATTACTTTTTAAATTAGAAATGATTTCATCAAACAAAGTATTATTATAATTTTTACTATAATGAATATCTGCTAATAAAGCAATTCTTTTTTTATTATTGCCTATACTATAATACTTGTTTTTAATCATAATACACTTCCTTAAAAAAAATAATCAAATTAATGATTATTTATAAATCTTCTATTCCAGAAGTAAATTGTTTTACAATTTCATTAAATTTAGTTAAATTAATTGATAATTCATCTGCTTTTTCATTAGATGCTATTTTATCTTCTTCTAATTTAATTCTATCTTGTTCTATTTCGTTTCTCAATTTATCCAATTCTTTATTCTTTTCTAACATAAATTGTCTTTGTTTTTCTTTTTCTTCTTCAAATTTCATATACTCTTTTTTCTTTTCCATTTCGAAGCGACTTTTTTCGTTAGAAAGAAGAATTTTTTCTTGTTTAATTTCTGAAGCTTCTATATCAATCTCAGCTTTTCTCTCTTTAAGTTTAGAAAAAGCAACTTCTTTAATTCTGTTAACTTTTTCGACTTCTTGTTTAATTGATTCTTCATTTTCAATCTTTTTTCTATCTAATGCTTTTGATTCTTGATCTATTTTTTTCTTCATATCAACACATTTATTAAAGATTTCAGTAGCTGATTTAACATTATCATTAGCTAAATCAAAGAATTTTTTAATATCTTTGATTTTATTGTTTTCACTAGAAACTTCTTCAAGTGGATTTACTACTAATTCGTCCAAATCAATCACTACTCATTACCAGGAAATTGTTGAAATCCTGTATTAAATTGAGATACTAATTCTTTGAAACGAGCATAACTTTGAGATAAATTTTTGCTTTCTAATTCTAATTTTTTCTTTTCAACTTCTTTATATTTTTCAAACTGTAATTTTTGTTCTTCTAATTCGTCTTGTTTACTTTTAATTAGATTTAAAGCGCTTTCATGTTCTTTATCGTATTGCTCTTTAGTTTTTTCTACTTGTTCTTTTGCTAATTTGATTTTATCTTCTTCAACTTGTTTGTATTTTTCAAATTGCTCTTTATCTTCAGTTAGCTTAGTGTTTGATGTTTTTAAAACTGCTTCTTCTGCTTGTTTGTATTTAGAAAATTGATTTTTTTCTGTTTCCAATTTTTCTGTTTCATTTTTAGTTGATTGTTCAATTAAAGATAATTCAGCTCTTGTTGATTCAACTTCTTGATTAAATTGAAGTTCTTCATTTTGTAATCTTATTTTTTGATTTTTTTCATATTCATCTAATTTTTCTTTAGCTGATGAAATTAATTCTTTTTGCTCTGACATATATTTATCAAATTCTTGTTTTTCTTTTTCAAATTTTTCTTTTTGTTCAACTAAATAATTTTCATTTAAATTTACATTTTTCTTTTGTTCAATTAAATTTGAAATAAAACTATTTGCTCCTATAACATCATTATATAAACTATCGAAAATATTATCAAAATTATTACTATTTAATTCTTTTGCATCAAAAACAGGTTTTGATTCAAATATTGGCTTTTCTAAAATTTCACTTTTTTGTTCGAAAATAGGTTGAACTATTGGTTCAACAACTGGTTCGCTTTTAACTTCTTCAAGAGGTTTAAACTCAGGAACCTCATTTCTAGTTTCTTTTAATAACTTTTCAACACCTTCAAACATATTTTCTACAGCATCATTGTTTATATTATTTTCCATAAATCACATCTCCCTTTATTTTATTCTTTTACTTTACATTTAGTATACCATATTATTTTAAAAAAACATATATTTTTTTGTTTTTTCTTGATTTTTTTGAAATTTTAAAAAAAAGATGACGTTAATCATCTTTTTCACTTTTATCTATTCCAACCAACACTTTTCTTGGTTTACTAGAACCTGTACTAGCCCCTACTATTCCTCTTTCTTCAAGAATATCAATTGCTCTTGCAGCTCTATTATATCCAAATCTGAATTCTCTTTGCAATCTAGAAGTGCTAATTGATTCTTGTGATAAAACAAATTCTAATATTTCATTATACATTGGTTCCTCTTTAGCATCATTAGTTCTAAAGCCATCAACCATTGTTGTAGCCCCTCTAGTTTCTTCTGTAAGTTCAATTTTTTTATCATAAATAACTGGTTGCTCTTTTTTAACATAATCAACAACCCTTTTTATTTCATCATCACCTATAAAAGTTCCTTGAATTCTAATTGGCGTGTTCTCTCCTTGTGGTAAAAACAACATATCACCTTTTCCAAGTAATTTTTCAGCTCCCATCATAGCAAGAATTGTTCTTGAATCAATACTTGAAGCAACTGAAAATGAAATACGAGTAGGTATATTTGCTTTTACAACCCCTGTGATTACATCTGTAGATGGTCTTTGAGTTGCCACAATAAGATGTATTCCAGCAGCTCTTGCCATTTGTGTTATTCTCATAATTGAGTCTTCAACTTCTTTAGCTGCTATAAGCATTAAATCAGCTAATTCATCTATTATTACAACAATAAAAGGCATTTTTTGTTTTTTATCATTACTATTTAAGTTTTTCTTTTCGATATATTCATTATATCCTGCTATATTTTTAGTCCCAGTATCTTTAAATCTTTCATACCTATCTTCCATTTCAGCAACTATATTTTTTAATATATCATTTGCTTTTTTAGGATTCGTAATTACCGGAGTAAGTAAATGTGGAATATCTTCATACATACTTAACTCAACTTTTTTAGGATCTATTAATACTAATTTAACTTCATTTGGTTTAGCCCTCATTAAAATTGAGATAATAATACTATTTATACAAACAGACTTACCACTACCTGTTGAACCAGCTACTAAAAGATGTGGTGTTTTATTAATCTCAGTATACATTGGTTTACCCATAATATCTTTACCTAAAGTAACTAATAGTTTTGAATCTTTGATATTTTTAGGAACACTCTCTAAAATTTCTCTAACAGTTACTGATGAAGCAACTTTATTTGGAATTTCTATTCCTATTGTTGATTTACCTGGTATTGGTGCTTGTATACGTACATCTTTAGCAGCTAAAGCAAGTGCTATTTCACTATGAATTCCTGAAACTCTATTTAGTCTTGTTCCTGACTTAATTTCCATTTCATATTGGGTTACTGTAGGTCCAGGATTAATATTAACTACTCTTCCTTGAATATCAAAATCCCTTAATACTTGATGCAAAATCTCAACATTATGATTTATTGTATCTGTACTTTCAGAATTTTTATTTTTCGAAAATTCTTTTAATATTCTTATATCTGGTAATTTATAACCTGTATAATCAAGAACTTCTTCAACTTCTTCTTCTACTTCCTCTACTACTTTAAAATCATCTTTATGAATAAGTTCTTCAACTGAACTATAGACAATCTTATCATCAGTTTCATATTCTTTTTCTAATTCTCTAATTTGTTTTTTATCCTTCTTTTTAAGATCACTTATTCCGCTCTTTTTGACTTTATCTGTAATTTTATGAATAAAATCATATATAGAAACACCTGTAAACATTAAAACTCCACAAGCTATAAGTGCCCATGTAACTATTTTAGTTCCTGTCATTGCAAACAAATACATACATACAGCTGAAAAACAAGATCCTAAAAATCCACCACCTAAATTGATTCTACTATTTGCTGAGGTCATAAATCTATTTATGGTTTCCGAAATTATATCAAAACCTTTTAATTTTCCTGAATCAATATAACTTAAATGTGACAATATTAATATCCCCACTATAAATATATAAAAACCAATTAGTTTTGAAGTAAAAAAATCTGGTTTTTTTCTCTTTATAACCATGTATATACCAATTATCATAATAAGTAATAGCAGTACATTATACCAAGTTCCCACTAAAAAAACCGAAAAATTACTTATAAAATTACCAACCACACCTGTTTGTGGTATTATCCCTATCATCGAAATTATAATTAATAATATACCAATTAACTCTACTTTATAATTGCTACTCTCTTTTTTGATTGTTTTTCTTTTTTTTGTTTTTGCCATACTGACACCTTCCAATCATATTAATTATAACATAAAAAAATCCAAAAAAAAAGCTAGAAAGAAGCACTAAACGACAAACCTGATCACCCAGGTGGGCATCACATTATAAGCTTTAGGATTCTTAAATAAATTTAAGCTTTCAACACGGCCTATAAATTAGATTCCCAATCGTTTATTTTTGTAGGTTTTTCTTTCATGCAACCTTCTAGCAATTTAATTATAGCACTTTTCAAAACTCTTTTCAACTTATAAAATTTACTTTATTAATTTTTTTATTTTAAAGATTGTGAATGGTTTAAGATTTTTTAATTACTAAACTTTAGGTATAGCATAAGCCTTAACTATATATACATTTCCATTATAATTAGCTTGACTTCTATTTGTTACTAATTTTAAGTATCTTGAAGCTGTAGAATTTCCACTCCAAGTATAATATCTTTCTGTATATGGGCCACCTATTACATTTGTTGAATCAAACTCAGTATAAACGGTTCCAAACCCAGTAGTATAAGAATTTAATTGATCAGTTGATATTCCCATTTTTACATGTATTGAACCTTGGCCTGCAGCCGAAACATAAGCCCTAACATGTAAGTTTACAGAAGAATAATTCGTCAGGTTTATTGCACCAGAACGAAGAACTCGACTAGATGTATCTCCATAATATGAAAGTGTGTTACTAGTAAAAGATGTATTAGTTTGAGCAAGTAAACTCATTGTAATATTAACGTGAGATCTTTCTCCTATTAATTCCTTTTCTGTGTAAAATCCTGCTTCATTCGTTATTTTTACTTTTAATTTATGTTCTCCGCTTGTTACTCCTGTATATGTATATATATTTGTTGTTCCATTATCAACATAATTTCCTCCATCAATCGCAAATTCATATTTTGTAATAGGACTTGCTGTCCCATCAGCTGATGCTTGTACTTTTATTTCTTGATATTTTTTTTCAATAGGTACAAACGAAGTAATAACTGGCGGCGATATATACTGGTCTTCCGGACAATTATTTTCCATAATAACATAACTATTTTTTTTACCTATCTTTATTGCCAAAAATTTTTCGCTATATTCGCTTATATCAACTGGAACTAAATTTTCTGTTTCTAATTCTGAAATACTAACACAATATTTTGCCCCTGTTTTTTTAGGATAATTATCAGAATTATTAGAAATATATGTATCTGCTGCATTATAAATTAATTCTAATTTATTTTTTTCTATCTCTTTTTGTTTTTTTTCTGCCATATCTATTATTTTAGGATAAGCTATTATTATTAATGCCCCCAACAAAATAACTGTTGCTAACAACTCTACTAATGTAAAACCTTTTTTCATATCATCACCTATTTTAATAATATAATAAAGAAAGCTTAAAGTCAAAGAAAAAAAGACAAATGTTACTTTATCTTTACAATTATTATTCTATTTCAGTAGATGGAGTATCTGTTTCGGTTTCTTCGTTTTTTTCATTACTATTATCTTCACTAGAGGAATCTGATTCTTCTGATGAACTAGTACTATTTACTACCGTTGTCGTATTTGTTACGGGTTTAGTAGTATTTGTTACAGTGGTAGTATTACTTTTTACAGGTTCTTTTATTTCTTCCTTCTTTAAAATAGTAAAAGTTATTGTTTTTATATAACTTATATCATATCCATAAGCATAACTTTGACTTATAACGGTATTATTCACTCCACTACCTGTTGTAACATACTTAAAGTTTGGAGTAATTCCTAATTTAGAACAAGTTAGTTTTGCTTGTGTTTCAGAATCACCTGTAAAATCAGGTAATTTTTTTACTGAAGTATTTCCAGTTATATTTTTACCAATTATATTTTCTTCATATGGCTCATCAATACTAAACTGAAAAGTTTTTACAATTTTTGGTTCTTCTAAACCTAAATTAATTCTCATAGCTTCTGTAACAGCTGCTAAGCTTTTATCATAAACAACATAGTTATATAAATATAATCTCATTACTGAATCGTATATTGTTGCATCACTACCATTTAAATATAGTCTTTGCATACTTATTAAATCAGCAACGTCACCAGTTCCATTTTTAGCCAAAATATCTTTTCCAACATTATAAAGCGATAATATTTCTGATGTATTCATATTCGTTTCCATACTTTTACTTATCGTATTTAAAAGTTCGGTAACTGTATTAATATTTCTAACAGACTTCATTTTATTTAGTATAGCTTTTAAAACTGTTTGTTGATTTTGTCCTCTTATAAAATCATTACGGATTCCTTTATTTAATTTTGGACAGGTTCTATACATTTCCCTTGTTTCACCTAGAGGAGCATCACCTGGATAATGACGATTTCTTGAAAGTGCTAACGCTTGTTCACCATTTAAAGTTTGAAGTCCCTTTTCAACAAAAACTGTTTTAGTACCCCATTCACGATTACTGTTTTGTTCACAGAATGCATAAGGAACATCAACTTCTATTCCGCCTAATTTATCAACTAATTTTACAACGCCTTTAAAGTTTATTTTTAAAAAATAATCAATATTTATACCTGTATAATTTTCGATTGTATCAATTATACACTCTTCCCCATACCAAGCAGCATGTGTTATTTTGTTTTTTCTATGACCAGTAAAACACATTATTGGAACGTAAGTATCTCTGGGAATACTTAACATTGTTGTTGATAATGTTTTTGGATTAAATGTAAGGAGCATTAATGTATCACCATTAGATGAAGCATTAGCAATTTCTTCTGTTTCAGAATCAACACCGGTTAATAAAATAGTAAATGGTTTATCAAGAGTACTATTTTTGCTAATTGATTTCTTTTTAACAACTTTTTCTTTGGTATAAATAGCTTTAGTATTTTCATTTATTTTATCAAATCCAGCACCATCTATATTTTGAAACATAACTATGTAATTAGTTGGTAAAAAAGCATACTTTATTTCTTTATCCAATAAAGCATTTAGTAAATCAATAAAACTATCATATTCCATAATTTCATTGTTTAATTTTTTTAATTTAATTGTTTCTTTTGGTATATTATTTCCATCAATACTTGTTGAATCACCTAAAATACCTATTTTTCCACTTGTAGCTTTATCTATTGAATTAACTTTATTTGTAGCTAAAGTAACTAAACTACTAGAATATGTAGTTGTATCACTTGTCATATTTTTAACTGTTGTATAAGTTTTTATAATATAAAAGCCTATAAAAATTAATAGTAAAGAATATAATAATGTTATTACAAATGTTGTTTTTGTTTTACTTTTTTTCTTAGCTAAAGAATGATAATAAGCCATGTCAAAACAAAAGTAAATAAGACCTAATATAGCTGCTACAACTAGTCTTAAATTGTTTTCTATACCACTTAATAATGATATTGCATATAATAAATAAAAAGTGGAAAAAGTAACTAAAATAAAATTTAAAATCATTATAAATGATCTAAATTTATTAACTTTCAATAATCTAAATAATTTTTTCATATAATCACCTACATATTTGCTATATAATTATAACCTTTTTTATTATTTTAAACAATACTAACTTAAAAATTTCACAATTTTGAATAATTGTTTAAAAAAATATTGTAAATGTATTGAATTTTAAATATATATTTGATATAATTTAAACATTCTTATGGGTCTATAGCCAAGTGGTAAGGCGTGGGACTGCAACTCCCTGATCGTTGGTTCAAATCCGACTAGGCCCTCCATAATGATATTTAATCAAACTATTTAGTTTGGTTTTTTTATACCAAAATAAAACCACTAACAATTGTGGTTTATTTTATATATTGAAATTTCCATTTTTAAATAATACTAATTGTTTTCCATTTTTAGTTGTAGCATTAATTTCTAAATCACTTGTTCCTATCATAAAGTCAGCATGAACTTTAGAAACATTTACACCTAAATTTAATAGGTCCTCATCTGTATAATTTTCCCTTATTTAAATATTCTATTTTTTTAAATCTTTATTGTATAAATTTTTATAATATTTAGACTTTAGAAGTAATTCTTCATGAGTACCAGAATCAACAATACTACCATTATCAACAACAAATATTTTATCCGAATCTATTATTGTTGATAATCTATGAGCTACTATTAATATCGTATATTCACCTTTTAAATTATTGATAGCTTCTTGTATCTTAGACTGTGTTTCATTATCTAAAGCACTTGTAGCCTCATCAAACAATATTATTTCCGTTTTCATTAAAAGAGCTCTAGCAATTGCTAATCTTTGTTTTTGACCACCTGATAAAATTACCCCATTTTCTCCAAGCATAGTTTCATACTGTTCAGGTAAAGACATAATGTAATCATCAATACAGGCTAAAGAACATGCATTTCTAATTTCCTCAAAAGTTGCATCTTCACGAGATAACAATAAGTTTTCTTTTATTGAAAAGTTAAATATATATGGACTTTGAGTTATTATTGCCATATTATTTCTAATAGTAGAACATGTTAAATCGTTAATATTATGATCATCCAATAAAATATTTCCTTTATTTATACTATATAGTTTTGTTATTAAACTAAATATAGTTGTTTTACCACTACCACTTTTACCTACAAAGGCTACTCTTTCATTAGCTTTTATTTGAAAACTAAGATTTTTTAATATTTTTCTATCTATATCATATCCAAATTCAACATTTTCAAATTTAATATTTCCACTTAATTTTGGAATTTCTAAAGTTCCAAATTTTTCTTTTTTAAATTTGTCATTTTCTATTACTTCATAAACTCTTTCTGCAGCAATTACAAATTTTTTATTAAATTCTGTTATTTGAACTACACCAATTAATAAATTTTTTACTTTTGATTGGTAATTATATATTATAACAAAAGTAGGAATTGTTATTAAAAGATTTTGATATAAATAGCACCCTATAATAATAAACATAAAATCTAAAAAAACTCTAACATTATTTTCAAAATAATAATATAGTCTATTTATATTCATAATATGAACTTCTTCTTTTACTGTTTCTTCAATTTTTATTTCCGTTTGTTTTAAAATAGAGTTATTAGCATTTAATACTTTTATATCTCTTATTCCTCTAACTAATTCACTAGTTAAACTGGTTTTACTTTCTTGCAATCTTTTCCATTCTTTTCTAACTTTAGATTGTTTACTTATTCTTTTACTATTGATTAAATAAACAATAAGCGAAGTAATAATAGCATATACAAATAAATACTTATTTAATATATATACAGCTAATAAAACTCCCATGTTACCAATTATGTATGATAACCAATAAGCATATTCCATAAAAAGACCAGAAATATCTTGTGTATCCTTATTTAATCTATCAATAAATAAACCGGTTGAATTTTTATCAATTTCTTCAATTTCTAATTTAAGAATCTCACTAGAAATTGATTTTTGTAAACCAATTAAAGTTTTTTGATATATTTTTTGATAAAATAATGCTTTAAAATAATTCATAATATATAATATCATTTCAATGACAAGTACCAGCACTGATGTTAATATAAGTTGGTACATTAATCCATCCGTTATATTTAGAATAATTTTTGCCGCTATTAAAGGTAAAAAAGAGCTAATAATAGCTTCAAAGATACTAACTAAACCATAGCATGTTAAATTAAATTTTGACTTTTTAATATATTTCCATGTTCTCTTTACATTTAAAGAAAAATTGTCTTTTTTCATACATCACACGCCCCTATACTAATTGCTATTTTCTGAATTTTTTATTAATACTATTTTTATAAGCAGCATTCAAGATTAATTTTTTTGTTTCTTGTAAATCTTGTTCTTGTTTTACAATTAATTCTAGCTGTTCAACACTTAAATTAGAAAGATTGTATTCTATTAAAGTTTGGTAATAAAAAGTCAAATCAAAAATTCCTTCTGTTAAAATATTCATACAGTTTAAATCACTCTTATATTCTAAATAACCATTATAAGAATTCTTAAATTTCAAAATTTCTTTATCATAAATATTTTTAGGAAAAAAATTGTCGTAAGCAAAATCAAATCCAACTAGTTTTTCACCTAAAATATAATTGTTTGTTATTATATTTGAATAAAATAAAATACTAACTTTCAAACTTTCATATTGTTGTTTCATCTCTACAAATAAATTTTTATCCATATTATTTCCAAAATTAATTGAAAAATCATCTATTTTTTTAATAAGATATCTTAATTCATCAAATATCCAAAATTCTACTAAGCTATCTTCTTGAGAAATAGCTTCCATTCTTTCACTTATAGTTAAAGAATAAAAATAGTTTCCCATTCTCTTTATATTTGAATCTAATTTTACTGTTGAATATAAATTGTCCAAAATATTCGTTGAAAAAATAGTGTTTTTATTATCATACATGTAGCTAGATCTATCTGAATTATTTTCATTCATTACTTCAACAATTTCATTAATCAAATCTATTTCACCATTAAAAAAATTTAAATATAATTCTTTTTCATAGTTTAAAGCTTCAATTAACTCTAAATTATTTTCTTCATATTCTTTAGTATCTTTTTTTTCTTTTAAAATTAAATCTTTTTCTAATTGTAACAAGCTTAATATATAAGCTGATTGTTCATATATATAACTTAATTTTTTGATTATATTAACACCGAAACTATGACCAAAAATTTTAACTATCTCTGCATCTATTTCAAGTTGCTCATATAACTCTTCTTCTTCTTCATCTTCATATTCATCTTCATATTCATCATCTTCAAATTCATCAGAATCATCAGAATATTCATCAAATCTTTTAGCCATAAATTACCCCCATAATTTCTAACCTCTACTAAATAGTTTTCGAAAAATTTTTGGTTTTATATTTTCTTTTTCTAAAACTAATGTAACTATTAATTTTTTATTATCTTCAGACATTTTATTTCTATATATGTAGTTTTCATTTTCATCATTAAGCAAAGATTTCAAACCTCTTATACAAAAACCAGAAGGAATAATATCATTTTCATTCATCATTGAATTATCCTCTTTGAAAATATAGAAAACATTGTCAATCATTGTAGAACACATTATATATGTATCTTCCTTATAAGTTTCTTCATTATTTTTATTAATTATTGGTGTATCTAATTTCGTGTTATTTTTTTTTCTAAATAATAATTCATTCAAACTACTTAAAAAATACTCTTTATTAATTATTTCGTTAACTAATATATCTGTTTCGATATTATCATTAGAATTAACCAAAAAATTATTAACTTTATTTTTGGAAATCTCTATATCTTTACTTAATAAAATAATCTTGTCTTTCAATTCTTCTTTATTTAATTCACTATAATCATTATAATTTAAAATAAAACCTAGACTTCTAAAATATTCTATTTCATCATTATTACTAAATTCTAAAAAAGAATAAATATCAACATCATTATTATAATCAAGATGAACTTTTTCTTTTATTGAACTTAAAACATAATAATTTCTTTTATATAAGTGCAAAACATCACATATTTGAACATAAATTTTCCTATTTTTTTCATCAAAAATTTTCATACATCACCCCGCTAAATAAACTATATTATAACACCCTAAAAACAAAAAGTAAAACTATTTTAAATATTTAGTCTTACTATTATTTGTTTTTTATATTTTGTTTCATATCAACAACTATATATGGACTTTTTTGTTTTCCACTAAACAATATATCATCTAAAGTATCTTCATTTATTTCTTCTATATTAATACCTAAATTACTAAGTTCCACAACAAAATTTTTAAAAGAAGCAACATAAAAAACATCATAAGATTCAAATAAGTCTAACTCGATTGTTTCATTATCTTTTTTTATACATGTCGTTACAAGTATCTCCATACAATCACTTAAGGTATTATAGTCTTCTTTTACATTATTTTCTTCATCAATAGAATTAACTGATACAATTCTAGATAAAGACAAATTGAAAGTAATTTCTTCTATTTCATTTGCACCAAAATTTTTTAGATTTTTTTTCATTATTTTTTTTAAAGATAATACTCCATTTACAGTTTTACTTAAAAATTCTTTAGCACACTTAGCTTGTTTTTTATCAGTTTCTACTTTTTCTTTATAATTATAAGGAAGATAAAGAGTTGTATTATCTTTTAAATAACTTCTTAAATTAATTAATTCTTTTTTATTCATAGATTACTTTACATCTCCAAATTTTCTATTTCTTTTAGTATACTCAATAATAGCTTTATCAAATTCTTCTTCATTAAAATCAGGAAAATAAGTACTAGGAAAATAAAATTCTGCATATGAATTTTGCCATAACATAAAATTAGATAATCTTTCTTCACCGCTTGTTCTAATCATAAAATCAACATCTGGTAAATCATTATATAAATATTTTGAAAAAGTTTCTTCGTTTACTTTTTCATTATTTTCAATAGCTTTATTACAAGCATCAACTATTTCTGCTCTTCCACCATAATTAAGACAAATATTAAAAACACCAGAAGTATTATTTTTTGTCTTTTCTTCACACTTTTTCATAACATCAATAACTTTTTTAGGAAGTGGTTTATCTTTTCTTCCAGAAAAAACAACTTTAATATCCAAATTATTAAAATAATCTTGGTATTCTAAAAATTTTGTTGCAAATAAATTCATAAGATAAGAAACTTCTTCCTCACTACGTTTAAAATTTTCAGTTGAAAAAGCATAAACACTTAAATATTTAATACCTTTAGATAAAATATATTCAGCTAGTTTTTTTAAATTTTGATCTCCAGCCTTATGACCTTCACTTCTTTTTAATCCTCTTTCAGTTGCCCATCTACCATTTCCGTCCATTATAATAGCAACATGATTAGGAATATTGTAATTTTGATAATCCATTTTTTCCCTCTTTTCTATAAACTATATATTATAGTATGTAATAAAAAAAAGCAACTAAATTGCTTTTACTTTATTATTGTCTATTTGCTTTTTCAATTCTAATAATTCTATTATTAAATTTTTTACCTTTAATTTTTTTAGCAAATTCGTCAAGAGCTCTATCATCAACATCAACAAATGTAAATGTAGATAAAACTTCAATATTTTTAAAGAAATCTTTATCCATATTTGTTTCTTTCTTAATATAATCAAGTAAACTTCCTTTTTTAAGATTATCTTTATTTCCTATTGTAAGAAATACTCTAGTGAAACCTTCATTAACATATCTATTTCCTCTATTACTATTTTCTTCTTTAATAGAAATCTCTTTATTAAAATTAGATCCTATTTGTTTGTCAACAGTCATTTTTAATAAAGAAGCCGCTAAATTAATTAAGTCACCTTTATTTAAATCTCTAACATATTCTAAAGCATTTTCTAATTCATCTTTATGTTTATTTGATTCAGTTATTAATAGTTCATATTTAATTTTAATTATATCTTCTTTTGAAGGTAATTTTTCTTCTTTAATTTCACTATTAACAAATTTTTCAATCATTTTTAATGTTCTTAACTCTTTAGCATTAACTAAACTAATAGCTTCACCAGTACTTGATGCTCTACCTGTTCTACCTATTCTATGAATATATGTTTCAAATTCTTGTGGTAATTTATAGTTTATAACTAAATCTATATCATCTACATGTATACCACGAGCAGCTACATCAGTTGCTATTAAACAATTAAAAGCTCCTTGTTTAAATCTATCTAATGTTTTAATACGCATACTTTGAATAATATCACCATGCATTGCTTCTACATTATATCCTCTAACAGATAAATCCATAAGTAATTCATCACATTCTTTTTTCGTTTGACAAAAAACTATAGTTCTCTTACTATTTTTAATATCTAGTATTCTACATAAAACTTCAACTCTGGTTCTTTCATTAGTTAAATAATAATATTGACTAACGTTTTTACTAGTTCTTGATTCAGATTTAACTACAACATGTTTTGAATCTTCTTTCATATATTTTTTAGTTAAATTCTTAATTGCTGTTGGCATAGTTGCTGATAACATTAAAACTTGTTTATTTTTATTAGTTTCTTTAAAAACAGTTTCAATATCTTCTAAAAATCCCATATTAAGCATTTCATCTGCTTCATCTAAAACAAAGAATTCCAATTTAGATATATCTAATCTTTTTCTTCTAAGTAAATCTAAAACTCTACCAGGTGTACCAACTACTATATCAGCACCTCTTTTTAAATCTCTCATTTGGGTTTCAATACTAGAACCACCATATACTGCTACAACATCAAAATTACTTGAAGTATTTAATGTATGAAATTCTTCACATACTTGTAGAGCTAATTCTCTAGTTGGTGTTAATATAATTGCCTTAACGGTTTTCCCACTAACATCCATTTTTGATAATATACTTGCTGCATAAGCAAGTGTTTTACCTGTTCCTGTTTCTGCTTGACCTATTAAATCATAACCTTCCATAATTAAAGGTATCATTTTTTCTTGTATTTCACTTGGTTTTTCATAATTTAAATCATCAATTGACTTAAGTACATCATTACTTAACCCTAAACTTTTAAAATCTTTCTTCATAACTTCCTCTTTCCAATTTGTCAATTGTACCACATAAATAAAAATTAAGCAAATATTTAACCTATTATTGTTAATTTTTAAAATAATTTTATATTTAAATTACCATCATTTATAAGTTCCTCTAAATACATATTATTAATCTTTTTAATATTACTGGTATCTATTACAATATCATTAATCTGATATTCGCTTATAATATTGGAAATTTTTCTCTTTAAATCTTTTATTTTTTTTTTACTTATTTTTCCTTCAAGATAAATAAATAATGTTTCATTATTATAAATAATATCTGTTTTCATAAAATCACCTACCAAAATATAACACATTAAAATTAATTAAGTTATAAGTTCGACAAAACTAGAAAAATATAGCATTTTATTAACTATAAATTACAAAATATGCTATAATTTAAATAAGTGGTGATAATATGAATTTAAGCATAATTATAGGAAAAATATTTTATAAATTGGGGTCTTTTCTAAATAGAGGAAGTTCTCTTCCTGGGGCTATTGTTTTAAAACTAAACAAGAACATTTTAAAAGATTTTAAAATCCCATCTAAAGTAATAGCTGTTACTGGTAGTTCAGGAAAAGGAAGCACTACTAGTATGCTTGCTAAAATATTTAGAGATCAAGGATATAAAGTAACACACAATGATAGTGGTTCTAATTTAATAGCTGGAATTACAACCGCACTTATAAAAGACTCAAATATAAATGGTAAAATTAAAAGTGATATAGTTATTCTAGAAGTAGATGAAAGATATACTAAATATATTTTTAATGATATAAAAATTGATTTATTAGTTATCACAAATATATGTAGAGATCAACCACCAAGACAAGGCCATTTTGATTTAGTTTTCGAAGAAATTAACAAATCCATAAATAAAAATATGACCTTAGTATTAAATGGGGATGATCCATATTTAAGAAAATTTGAAAATAAAAGCAATAATATTATTTATTATGGAATTGATAAAAATAAATATGCCTATAAAAAAAATATTTTTATGAATTTGAATATTAACTATTGTCCAAAATGCAATAATAAACTAGAATATAATTTTTACAATTTTGAAAACAATGGTGACTATTACTGCCCTAACTGTGATTTTAAAAGACCAAAAATTGACTACAAAGTTACAAATATAGATTATATAAATAACATAGTTGAAATAAATGATAAAACAAAACTAGCAATTCCATTCAACGTTTTATTTTGTATTTATAATACCTTAGCCTCTTTTGCAGTTGGTGACATTTTTAAACTAGATAATGACAAAATGGTAGAAACTATTTCTGCCATAGATAAAGACAAAAAAATATATAATGTTTATGATTATAACAATAGAATTGTAACCGTATTAAATAATAAAAACGAGAATAGTTCTACATTTAATCAATCACTATTATATGTTAATAGATTTAAAGATGAGAAAGTAATAGTAATTGGGTGGAAAGAAATTAGTAGAAGATACAATTTTGATGATTTATCGTGGTTGTACGATATTGACTTTGAAATACTAAAAAAAGCAAACGTAAATAAAATAATATGCGTTGGTATACATAGATACGATATAGCAACTAGAATTAAATTAGCTGGAATAAACGAAAAAAATATAATTACATTCGAAAATTTAAAAGATACAACTGATTATATTAAGAATAAAACCAAAGGAAATATATATGGTATTTTAAATTTTGATTATGTCAAACCATTTAATAGTTATATGATTGGAAGTGATAATAGTGACAATTAATATAGGACATTTATACTATGATTTACTTAATTTATATGGAGAATCTGGTAATATTAAAGCTCTAAAAAATTATTTTGAAGAACAAAATATAAAAGTAAACATTAAATTTATAACAATAGATGATAAAATAAATTTAGATGATATTGATATAATTTATATTGGAAGTGGTACTGAGAATAATCAAAAAATAGCTCTTAACCATTTATTAAAATATAAAAAAGAAATAAAAAATTTCATAGAAAATGAAAAATTCGCCATAATAACTGGTAATTCGATAGAACTTTTTGGTAAAACTATAATTACTAAAGAAAAAAAATATAATGCATTAAATATATTCGATTATAATACTAATTCTTTAGATTTTAGAATTGTCGATGAAGCACTATTTAAATCAACTTTAATCAAAGACCATATTATAGGATTCCAAAATCAAAATAGCATTATAAAAGATATTAAAGAAAATAATTTGTTTGAAGTCAAAAAAGGAATAGGAAGTTACCCTAAAAGTCAAACTGAAGGATATCATTACAAAAATTTCTATGGAACATATTTAATTGGTCCACTTTTAGTTAGAAATCCTAAACTTTTAGAATATATTGGGAATAAAATAATAAAATTTAAAAATAATAATTATAAAATCAAAAAAAATGTTTTAATTTTAGAAAAAAAGGCTTATAATAGTTTTATCAATAACTATTACGACGAATATAAATAATATAGGGGTGCATAAAATATGCTTAATGACAGCGATTTACTTAATATTATTATAAGTAATTTAAAAAGCAATGATAAATATATTATCATTAAAGATGAAAACAATCATATAGTTTTTCCGAATAAGTTTAAAAACATAGAGGAAATAAATCAATTAAAAAAAATGGAAAGAATAACTTACCATAAAAAATCAAAAGAGTTTTATGATGAATTAAAAGATAATCATTATAGCGTGAAAGTAAATAACATTACTTACAATAATAAAAAATATGTATTTGAAATTATAGAAAATATAAATCTTCTTAAAAAATTTCAATATAAATCAAATTATGATTTAACAACCAAACTTTTAAATAAAAGAGCGGTTTTAAATGAATTAGATAATTGTATTTTTAACAAAGATGGTTCAATAAAATCATTGTCAATTATTATTGGTGATATTGATTTCTTTAAGAGCATTAACGATAATTATAGCCATTTAGCCGGAGATAGAGCTTTATTAAAAATAGCTCATGTTTTAAAATGTAACAAAGATAACAACTGTTTAATTGGAAGATTTGGTGGAGATGAATTTGTATTAATCTTTAAAAACCAATCTCTTGAAACAACTATTAATAAGATAGAAAAAATAAGAGCTGAAGTAAAAAAATTAAATATAGAATTTGAAGATAAAGTAATTACTAACTTAACAATGAGTTTTGGAGTTTATAATATCAATGAATATTTTGATATAAAATTCAATACACTTGATGATATTGTAAAATTAAGAGATAAAATATTTGGATATGCAGATAAAGCTTTATATGAAAGTAAGCAAAACGGAAGAAACAAAATAACTATTTATAATAAACAAAAAAATACGAATTAATTCGTATTTTTATTTATTTCTTAATCTTGCTTCTGTTTTAGTTTCTACATCATTTATCATCTTATTTAATAGATTTGTAACTTCTTCATCTGTAAGTGTTTTTTCACTATTTTGAAAATTAAGTGAATATGCTATTGATTTCTCATCATTACCAACATTATCCCCTACATAAATATCAAACACATCTATTTCTGATAAAAGTCTTCCACCTACTTTTTTTAGAATGTCCATTATTTCCTTTGATTCAACTTCTTTTTTAACAACAAAAGCTAAATCTTTATTAACACTTGGATATTTAGATAGTTCTTTAAACTTAATAAGTCTTACCTTTTTAGCAATTAATTTATCTAAACTAAATTCAAATACATAAATTTCTTTTTTACTAACTAAGGGATGAACTTTACCCATATAACCAATTATTTCATTATCTACTTTTATAGAACAACTTACACCAGGGTGCAAATCATCTAAAGTTTCTTTTCCAAAACTATATCTATTTGAATACCCTAAATAATCTAACAGATTTTCAATTAAACCTTTTAAAACATAAAAATCCGTCTTAATAATATTATTTTGCCAAGTATTTCCTTCATAATTACCAGAAAGTAAACCTGAAACAATCATTTCTTCATTATAATTATCTTCTTTATAATAAATTGATCCTACTTCAAAAATATTTACATCTTTATTATTTCTTGAAATATTGTAATCATAAATATTAATTAAAGAAGGTATTATAGATTGTCTCATTATTTTTCTATCATCCGTCATTGGTGATAATAATTTAACTTCTTCTTTTTTGCTAACAACAAATTTATTTATTAATTCATCACTAACTAAAGAATAACTAAATACTTGATTAAGACCAAGCCCACATAATCTAGTTCTTATAGATTTTATTAATTCTGATTTACAAGATCTTTTTCCTCTTCTTAAACTAACAATAGGTGATATACCCTTTATATTATCATAACCATATATTCTTCCTATTTCTTCAATTAAATCTTCTTTTATATTTACATCTAATCTTCTTGAAGGAACCATTACTGTAAATAAATTTTCAATATTAGTATAAGGAAAATCTAATTTATTTAAAACTTCTTTTACTTCATCACTTGTCAAAGTCATTCCAAGAATACTATTAATCTTATCTAAGCTAATATCTATTTTTTTGTTTTCTTTTGACTTTGTGTCATAGCTTATGATTCCACTAACAACTTCACCACTAGCATATTTATTAAGTAAATATGCAGCTCTTTTTATTGCTTCTTCTGTACGATTTGGATCAATACCTTTTTCAAAACGACTACTAGCTTCACTTCTAAGAATTCTACTTGCTGTTTTTCTAATACTATAAGAATCAAATATAGCTGATTCTATAAATATATTTTTTGTATTATCTGTTACTTCAGTAGATAAGCCACCCATAACACCAGCAAGTGCTACAGAACCTTCCTCATTAGCAATAACGATATCTGTATTTCTAAGTTCTCTTTCATTTTCATCTAAAGTAACAATCTTTTCTTGATCATTAGCCATTCTAACGATTACTTTGTTACCTAATTTATCAGCATCAAAGAAATGTAATGGTTGACCATATTCTAACATCACATAATTACTAATATCTACTACATTATTTATTGGCCTAATCCCAGATGCAATAAGTCTTGATTTAATAAAATCTGGGCTCTCTTTTATTTCTACATTTTTAACTAATTTCCCTAAGTAAATTGGACAAGATGAAGTTTGAACATCTAATTTATATATATCATTTATGTTTTCTTTGCTTTCTTTTAATTCAAAATTAGGTAATTTCACTTTTTTACCTAATATTGCCCCTACTTCATAAGCCATACCTAAAATATTCATTAAATCTGCTCTGTTTGAAGTAAGTTCAAAATCAATTACAGTGTCATTTAAGCATAAATAATCTAAAGCATCTTCACCTATTATGGCATCATTACCTAATATATGAATTCCTGGTTTGTCTTCTTCCTTTAAAAATTTTGAATCTAAACCCAATTCTTCTAAAGAACAAATCATACCGTCTGAAGAAGTTCCTGCCAAAGTTGCTTCTTTAATAATAAAATTACCAGGTAATTTAGCTCCTACTTTAGCAACTATTACTTTGATATTTTCTTTTACATTAGGTGCACCACAAACTATTTGTTTTATTTCATCACCTAATTCAACTTGGCATATATGCAAATGATCTGAATTAGGATGATCAACACATTCAATTACTTTACCTACAACTAATCCTGAAACATCACATAATTTTTTTACGCTTTCATATTCATTTCCAGCAAATACCATTTTTTCAGCTAATTCATTTATATCTACTTTTTCAATATCTAAATAATCAGATAAGAAATTTTTACTTAAACGCATTATTCATTACCTCCATCCACTCTATTAAAATCATTAATAAATCTTAAATCATTTATATAGAAGTTTCTTATATCAGTTATACCATATTTTAGCATAGCTATTCTTTCAATACCCATTCCTATGGCAAAACCAGTATATATTTCAGGATCATATCCACAATTTCTAAGAACATTTGGATGAACTTGTCCTGAACCTAATATCTCAATCCAACCTGTATCTTTACACATTGAGCATCCTTTTCCATTACATTTAGAGCATGTTACGTCAACTTCAAAAGATGGTTCTGTAAATGGGAAAAAACTTGGTCTTAATCTTACTTCTCTTTCTTCACCAAATAACTTTTTGGCAATTATTTCTAAAGTTCCTTTTAAATGAGCCAATGAAATATTTTTATCTACCATAAGAGCTTCAAGTTGCATAAATTGATGTGAATGGGTTGCATCATCATCATCTCTTCTATATACTTTACCAGGGCAAATAACTCTTATAGGAGTTTTTTCTTGATTAGCATCCATTGTTCTCGCTTGCACTCCTGAAGTTTGAGTTCTAAGCAATACTTCTTCTTCATCTATATAAAAAGTGTCTTGCGCATCTCTTGCGGGATGACCTTTTGGTAAATTTAACTTTTCAAAATTATATAAATCTAATTCTATTTCAGGCCCTTCAACTACATCAAATCCCATTGACATAAATATTTCTTCAATTTCTTCTATAACTCTTGTTAAGGGATGAATATTTCCTACTCTAAGCTTTGTGCTCGGCAATGTAATATCTATCTTATCTTCTTTTAACTTTTCTTCTAATTCTATTTTTTCTAAGTTTTCTCTTTTTACATCAATAATATTGTTGATTTCTTCTTTAACACTATTAAGTAAACTACCAAATTCTTTTTTCTCTTCAATATTTAAATCTTTCATTATACTAGATAACTCATTAACTATACCTTTTTTCCCTAAATAAACTACTTTTAGTTCATTAAGATCTTTAATTGAATTTATTTGTTCAAATTTTTCATTTAATTCGTTTTTTATTTCTGCTATTTTAATTATACTTTCTTTCATAAATCCTCCTATATTACTTTTTTCTTAGTTATACTATATAAAATATTAAAAGTTATAAACTTATATATATATTTTATTATATTAGTTTTTTTTATGCTTTTAAAAACCTGATGTCTTGCTTTATCCACTATTACAATATCTTTTTTGCACTTCAAATTATCGTATACAAATTCACTTGATGAAACTGGTATAACATTATCTGCATTACCATGTATTATTAAAGTTGGACATTTAATTTTACTTATATTTTTTTTATTTTTAATGGCTAGTTTTTTATATTCAAACATAACGGAAGCTGGAACTTCTATAAATTTTTTAAAAAAGCCTTCAAAACCGGTTCCTAAGTCTTTATCAACCTTGTTGTTTATTAGATTTTTAAAATCTTCTTTATTTTGTTTTATATTTCCAAATATAAATGCTGGTGAAAGTAGTACTAACTTTGAAACTTCCCTGTATCTAGAAGCTAAATTAATAGCTATAATAGTTCCCATACTATGACCAACAATATTAATTTTTTTATATTTTTTTAGTATATTTAATAATTCTTTTTCCGATTTATCAATCCACATTTCATATTTCACTTTTGTTACCCTATCGTCTTCATGTCCTGGCAATACAAAGGAAAACATATCTATATTTGAATATTTTTTCATCTCATCAATAAAATACTGATTATCTTCCTTTTTTGCTGATAATCCATGAATAAATAATACTGCTTTCTTCATATTTCCTCCAAAAAAAATCACATCCAAATATAAGGACGTGATTACGTGGTACCACCTTAATTCATAGAAAAAAATTCTACATCTTATTACTTTAACGCGTTACCGTTATATTTTAAATATAAAACTAGAAGGTGAATTCATAAATTCAAGATTATATTCACTTACACCAATTTGTGAACTCTCTAAATAATCTAACACTTACTACTATTTCTTCATCATTGCCTTTAATAAACTAGAAATATTATAACATACTTTTTAAATATTTCAAACTTTTTATTTTTTAATAATCGTAATTACATTCATTGTTATCATAATCCCATGTACCACTGTATTTGTCACAATTATCTATTTTATCTTTATTTTTAGCTTCATTAGATACTTTAATTATTTTTGGAATAAATAAACCAGTATAAAGTATGCCTAATATCATAATAGCCAGCAACTCTATAATAACAATAGTTAGTTTCTTTTTTTTACTAGTATCAATTATTCTGCCTTCCATAATTAATTCATTTTCTTTTAAAGATTGTTCTATAGTTGATATATCTAAGCCACAATTCATACATTTTGAATCTTTTCTTGATAAAATATTTCCGCATTTTGGACATTTTATTAGTTCCATATTTCCTCCTATAGTATCTATCATTAGTATACAAAAAAAAAATTACTTTTGCAATTGTTTTTGATGATGATTTTGTTTTCTAAAATTAATTTGATTATATATTTCTAATAATCTATATTTCGTGATTTTTCCCAAAACTATTTCTTGTTCTGTTAAATAGATATTAATATTATTACTATTTACTATGTATTTATTATTAAATATATATTCTTCATTTTCTGATTGATAAAATTTATCTTCCGTAAATATCTCAATAAAAATATTTTTGTTATTATTTTTTTTATAAAATATATATGTCTCATTACTTGTCATATTAATTGGTCCACGATTACCACCTAAATTAGACGAAACAAATGTATTTCCAATTAACAAATTGCTTACTAAATATAATTCGTTCACTTAAACCTCCTAACTATTAAATAGGGCAAAATAAAATCAACATTACTGTTGATTTACTACTTAAATTGGTGATCGGTATGGGATTCGAACCCATGAATGCTGCCGTGAAAGGGCAGTGTGTTAAGCCACTTCACCAACCGACCAAAATGGCGCCTAATGTAGGACTCGAACCTACGACCTATCGGTTAACAGCCGAGTGCTCTACCAACTGAGCTAATTAGGCACATCTTAATTGATTAAGACTAATACATTATATAATAGATTTTATTTTATTGCAATAGTTTTTTTAAAAATTTTTTATAATTTTTTCAATTTATTAAAGTTTGAAATTTAGTCATTAATACTACCTCTTATTCTCTAATATACTGATCAATAATAACGTTTTTCACTATTAAAAATACAAAAAGAAAGTATTTCTACTTTCTATCTAATTTTAATATGAAGTTCTCTTAATTGTTCTTCAGTTAAATCACTAGGTGAACCCATCATATTATCAACACCGCTAACACTCATTGGGAAAGCTTGTACTTCTCTTAAATTAGGTTCATCCCTAAGTAACATAATTATTCTATCAATCCCAGGAGCCATTCCTGCATGAGGTGGAGCTCCATAATGGAATGCTGTATAAAGTGATTTAAATCTATTCTCAACTTCTTGTTCTGAATAACCAGCAAGACTAAAAGCTCTTTTCATAATATCAATATTATGATTACGAACAGCACCACTAGCCATTTCATTACCGTTACATACAAAATCATATTGATAAGCAACTACTTCACTTATGTTGTCTTCTTTTAAAGATTCAAGTCCTCCTTTTGGCATACTAAACGGATTATGACCAAAATCATATTTTTTAGTTTCCTCATTGTATTCATACATTGGAAAATCATTTACTATGCAAAATTCAAATCTATTTTTATCGATTAAATCCAGTTTTCTTCCAAGCTCTGTTCTTATCATTCCTGCTTGTTTACTAGCTATTTTAGAATCTCTATCTGCCACAAAGAAAAGAACACTCTCCTCTTTTAAATCAGCTTGTCTAATTAACTCTTCTTTATCAGTTTCAGTTAAAAATTTATCAATAGGGCCTTTAAATGTCATATCTTCCATAATGGTAATATAACCAATACCTGGCATACCAACACTCTTAGCATAATCCACTAGTTCATTGAACCAAGAATTAGATTTATTTGCTATACCATCTACCTTAATAGCTCTTACAACAGAACCTCTAAAAGGTTTAAATGAAGATTCCTCAAAAATACTACTAATATCTATTATTTCTAAAGGATTTCTTAAATCCGGCTTATCACTACCATATTTAAGCATTGCTTCTGCATAAGGAATTCTTCTAAAAGGAACACTACTTACTAATTTATCACTAAATTTAGTAAAAGTATCATAAAATATTTCCTCACCTATTTTATATATATCTTCTTCTGTTGCGAAACTCATTTCCAAATCTAATTGATAAAATTCTAACGTTCTATCACTTCTACAATCCTCATCTCTAAAACAAGGTGCAATTTGATAATACTTATCAAATCCAGATACCATAAGTAATTGTTTATAAATTTGTGGAGCTTGTGGTAATGCATAAAATTTTCCTTTAAATTTTCTTGAAGGAACCACAAAATCTCTAGCTCCCTCAGGACTTGATGCTGAAATAATTGGTGTTTGTACTTCAGTAAAACCTAAATTATCCATTTTGTCTCTTAAAAAAGATAGAACCTTACTTCTAAGTACAATATTATCATGGACTTTCTTATTTCTTAAATCCAAATATCTATATTTTAATCTAGTTTCATCATTTACTTCATGAGAAGTCTTTATTTCGAAAGGTAAAGCAATCGACTTATTTATTAATTCCAATTCCTCAACTAATACTTCTAAAGTTCCCGTAGAAATAGCCGAATTATAATCTTCTTCATTTCTTTCTCTAACTATTCCTGAAATGGTAATTGTTGATTCTTTACTTAAATTAATAAACATATTAGAATCATTACTTACTAATTGAACTACCCCTTTTTCATCTCTAAGATCAACAAATATAACTCCACCATGATCTCTTATATTTTCAATCCATCCAGATAATTTTATTTTTTTATCTATATCTTCTTTAACTATTGAACCACAATAATTGTCTCTATATTTATTCATTTTTTTCTCCTTAAAATTCGCAGGTTTTTGGTGTTCTTGGGAAAGGAATAACATCTCTTATGTTTTCAACTCCTGTTAAATAAATTAGCAGTCTCTCAAATCCCATTCCGAATCCAGAATGAATACACCCACCATATTTTCTTAAATTTAAATACCATTCCATATCTTTAGAATCCATATTTAATTCATCCATTCTAGTTATTAATTTGTCATAATCTTCTTCTCTTTGACTTCCACCCATTAATTCCCCTGCACCTGGAACTAACAAATCAACTGCTCGTACTGTTTTTGAATCATCATTTTGTTTCATATAAAATGCCTTTATTTCTTTAGGCCAATCTGTCAGAAAAACCGGACCATTAAAATGATTAGTCAACCATTTTTCATGTTCTTTAGCAATATCTTCACCGTGAATTGGAGTATACTCAAATTTTTCATTTGAATCAATCAATAAATTAATTGCTTCATCAAACTTAATTTTAGTAAAGTTACTATCAACTAAGATTTCTAATTTTTCCTTTAAACCAACCTCTACAAATTTATCCAAAAATTCTATTTCATCTTTCGCTTTATCTAAAACATATTTAACAACATATTTAAGCATATCTTCTTCTATTTCCATTAAATTATCTAAATCGCAAAAAGCTATTTCTGGTTCTATCATCCAAAACTCACTAGCATGAGTCTTAGTATTTGAATTTTCAGCTCTAAAAGTAGGTCCAAATGTATATATTTTATTAAAAGCCATAGCAAATATTTCGCCTTGTAATTGCCCTGAAACTGTTAGGGTCGTTTTCTTTCCAAAAAAATCTTCTTTATAATCTGGCTTTCCTTTTAGGTTATCAATATCTAGGGTTGTTACTTGAAACATTTCACCTGCTCCCTCACAATCACTAGCTGTAATTAATGGAGCATGCAAATATACATAATCCCTATCTTGAAAATATGTATGTATAGCATGAGCTGCCACACTTCTAATTCTAAAAACAGCTTGAAAAAGATTAGTTCTAGGTCTTAAATAAGCTATTTCTCTTAAAAATTCCCTACTATGCTTTTTAGGTTGCAAAGGATAATCTTCTGGACAATCACCAAGCAATTTGATAAAGTTAGCCTTCATTTCATAATCTTGTTTATTACCTTCTGATTTGATTAATATACCTTTAACATGAATAGATGAACCATTATGTAAAGTTGCTATTTCATCAAAATCGTTTATTTTATTGTCATAAACAACTTGAATATGTTTAAAACTAGTTCCATCAGAAAAATCAATAAAACCAAATTCTTTTTGTTTACGGTGATTTCTTATCCACCCATTCAACTCTATTTCTTTATCAACAAAATTATCAATATCTTTATACAAATTAACTAATTCCATAAATTATCTCTTTTCTATTTCTTCAATCATTTTATTTCTAGCAATAGCTGGGTTTGCTTGTCCTTTTGTTTTCTTCATAACTTGACCTACTAAGTAGTCGACTATATTAGTTCTACCATTTTTATACTGATTAATTGAATCAGGATTTTCTTCTAATACTTCAACAATTATTTTTACAATCTCATCTTCAGTTCCTATTTGTTTTAAACCTTTTTCTTTTACAATAGAAATAGGTTCTTTGTTATCATTTAAAGCTTCATATAAAACTTCTTTAGCCTGTTTTGATGAAATAGTATTATTTTCAACCAAGCTAATTAAATCACTCAACATTTTAGGTGTTACAAATATATTTTCAATACTTATATTCATTTTATTTAAATGCCCTAAAATAATACTTGTTATCCAATTAGAAGCTAATTTAGGTTCTGAACCTTCTTCAATAGTATCTTCAAAATAACATGATATACTTTTTTCTTTTACTAAAATAGTTGCATCATAATTAGATAATCCATAGTTAGTTATATAGATTTCTTTTCTTTCGTTTGCTAATACTGGGATGTTTGATCTAACTTCTTCTATCATTTCTTCACTTAATTTGAATTTTGGTATATTTGGTTCAACAAAATATTTATAATCAATAGCGTCAACTTTACTTCTCATATATATAGTCGTTCCTGTTTCTTCATCCCATCTTCTTGTTTGTTGTTCCATTAAATCATACCCGTTTTTTTCTTTTAAACCTATTTGCCTTTTAATCTCATAATTAATAGCATCTCTAACACCACCAAATGAATTGACATTCTTAATTTCTACTTTTGTACCCCAATTATTCATGTCAGTTTCATCTTTATCTTTATCCATTATTGATACATTTACATCACATCTAATTTGACCTTTTTTACTATCAGCTTCACTTATAGAAGCATATTGATATATACTTCTCATAGTTTCTAAAAATGAAACGGCTTCATCTGCTGAATGAAAAACTGGTTCAGTAACAAGTTCAAGAAGTGGTACTCCGGCTCTATTATAATCAATTGTTGAATATCTTGAGTAATGATCAGTACTAGCTGCATCTTCTTCTAAATGAATATTATTTATTTTAGCTATTTTCATTTCCCCATTACAATCATATTTAAGCTCACCATAAATTCCAATAGGTGCTGGTTTAGTTTCTTGAGTAATTTGAAATCCTTTTGGTAAATCTGGATAATAGTAATTTTTTCTTTCGAAGTAAATATATTCAGGTTGTTTACAATTTAAAATAATACTGGCCATTAAGGCTTTTTTAATTGCTTCTTTGTTAACAACTGGTAAAGTTCCTGGAAAAGCCATATCTACTGGTTTAATATTACTATTTGGTATATCGCTATAGTCATTTTTAGCTCTTGAAAAAACTTTTGAATTTGTTTCACTAATTTCACAGTGCATTTCAAGACCAATAAGTACTTTATAATCCATTATTTCACCTCCGGTGCTGTTTGATTTTTATAATTCATTGTTTTTTCTAATGAGTATGCTATATTTAAAACTTTTGAATCTTCATAACAATTACCTGTTATATTTAAAGCAACTGGAAGATTATTTATAAAACCATCTGGAATTGTAATTGACGGAAATCCACCAAAATTTCCAATTTGTAAATGTTCTTCTAAAATAGTTGCGCTTTCATCTAACATATTTGATGACCCATCTAATTTTTTAGCAGGTCCACTTCCAACCGGTAAAATAACCGCATCATATTTTTGAAACAATTTTTTAAACTCATCCACTAATAATCTTCTTACTCTTTGAGCATTATGAAAATATCTATCTTTGTTAGCCGATTGTAATACATAAGAACCTATTACAAACCTTCTTTTTATAAGTGGAGAAAATCCTTTTGTACGATAATCTCTCATCATTTCAATATAATTTTCTCCCTCACCTCTAGGTCCAAAGATTATACCTGTTAAATTAGACATGTTAGAGGTTGCTTCAGCACAAGATATTACTACATAAACAGATGCAACCGCATTAAGTAATTTTCTATCTATACTTACTTCTTCTACTTCCATACCTAACTCTCTTGCTTTATTTAAAGCATCTTGAAAATTTTTTAAATGACTTTTTAATTCTTCGTTAGCATTTGGATACATATTAATATCACAAATTTCTTTTATATAACAAAGTTTTTTTCCTTTAACTTCAGCTTCTAAACATTCAGTAAGATCTATGTTACTAGAATCAAAACTTGTCATATCATTTTTGTCAATTCCTTTCATTGAATTAACTACTATAGCGGCATCTTTAACATTTCTAGTTATTACACCACAATGATCTAAACTGCTTGCAAAAGGAAACAACCCATATCTTGAAATCATTCCATATGTTGGTTTATATCCTACTACACCACAATAAGCCGCTGGTTTTCTTATTGAATCACCTGTATCACTTCCTGTTGCATAAGGATAAACTCCTGCCGCTACAGCACAAGCTGATCCAGCACTTGATCCAGCACACATTCTTTCTGTATCCCAAGGGTTTCTTACTATTCCAGTATGACATGTTGTTCCTGTTCCACCCATACCAAATTCGTCCATAGCAGTTTTATTAATAGCTACCGCGTTATCAGAATATAATTTTTCTATAGCAGTTGCTGTAAAAAAAGGAACATAATTTTTTAAAGTATTACTAGAACCCGTACTTAAAATTCCCTTAGTACTATAATTATCTTTTATACCAAAAGGAATTCCTGATAATAGTTTATCTGTTACTTCTACTTCTTTAACATCATCTAAAATTGTTACAAATGCATTACATTTTTCTTGCAATTTATGAGATTTTCTTAAAGATTCTTCTATTAATTCTTTAACAGAAACTTCTTTATTTATTAAGGCTTCATGTATTTCTTCAATACTTTTTTTCATATATTCCATTATTCCACCACCTTTGGTACTCTAACCTCATCATTAATATAATCATCACAATTAGCTAATAATTCATCAATATTTTCTGATTCTTCTATTTCATCTTCTCTTAGTTCATATATAAAATTATCTAAACAATGTGTCATCGGTTCGACATTTTCTATACCTTCTATTTCATTTATTAAATCTATTGTTTTATCGATAATTTCAAATTCTTCTAAAACCATATTATTTTCTTCATCAGTTAAACCTATTAACAATTTGTCTGCATAATCATTAACCATTTCCTCAGTAAATTTTTTCATAAAATCCTCCTTTATATAACAAAAAAACAGTAATCTATCCCATAAAGGGACGAATTACTGTTTGTATCCGCGGTACCACCCTAATTATCACTTACGTGATCACTTATTGATTCTAAAAAATCTAGTAACTTTTAACGGATTACATGCCGGCTTATATTACTTGTTTCATATAAGCAACTCCAGAGTGTTATTCAAATTATGTATTATGTTAGCTTCCACCATATCTAACTCGCTTTATAATAGTGATAATTTTACTTGTCTCTTTCATAGTTATTAATTTAATTATAAGGTAATTTAACTCTTATGTCAATATTTTATACTACATTTGTTACAAAGCAAAGTTTTTTCTCTTTAAAATTTTTGTTTATAATTTCTTCATTTATTTTACTACTTAATTCTATTAACTCTTCTTTTCCTAATTTTACTTCATTCGATTTTTCAAAATAGTTTATATTTTTTGAAAAGAGATTTATATTTATAATTTCTTCTTCATTAAATATACAATAATTAATAAAATTTATCATTTCTATTATATAGTTTGATTCTTCTTTTCTTAAGCAAAATATCTTATATAATTCATTAAATAGTATTTCACAGTTTTCACAATCAAATTCTTTATCTATGCAATAACTTATCTCATTTAAAATGCATAATATACTTTCCACTTTTTTATTTTTTATATCTAAAAAGCTATAATCTATAGTTGATTCCATATTTTCTTCCTCTCAAAAATGCAAGATTATTATATCACTATAATATGATTTGTCAAATTAAAATTGCATATTTTTTAATAAAAATTAGACCTTATCAATATTTACCCAAATAATAGGAATAAACAGCATATCAAATACGGAAAATTTGAGCCAATCAAAAAAGATCAAAAAGGAAAAATTTGATCTTTTTATATTAATATAATTATTTTATTATTATCAATAATTTTTATAAATATTTATTTTAAGTTGATTACTAAATTTTTGGTATTACGTAAACTTTTACAATTTGAATGTTACCATTATAGCTAGATTGACTTCTATTTGTAACAATTTTAATATATCTAGATGATGTAGAAGTTCCCTCCCAAGTATAATAACGGTCTGTATAAGTACCACCTATTACATTTGAAGAAGTAAAATTACTATAATTTGTACCGGACCACCCAAGATCATACGAATTTTCCGTAGTAGTTGCTAACCCCATCTTTACACCTATCGTTCCTTGGTTTGCGGAAGAAACGTATGCATAAACATGTACATTTACAGAAGAATATAAACTAAGGTTTATTGTACCACTTGAGTAAATAACTCTTGTTCCTGTGTCTCCGTAATATGAAAGTGTATTACTACTAAATGTCGTATTAGTTTGAGCTGGAGCTGTCATTACAACTGTAATATGTGACTTTTGATTTGTTAATTCTTGTTCTGTTTGCAGTCCTGCTTCGTTAGTTACTCTAACTTTTAAAGTATGAGCTGAACCACTTAAACCTGTATAAGTATATGTATTTGACGTTCCATTATCTACATAACTTCCTGTATCAACGGCAAATTCATATTTAGCAATTGGGTTTCCTGTTCCATCTGTTATCGCTTGAACTGTTATTTTTTGATATAATTTTTCAATCGGATTAAATGAAGTTATAACAGGTGGATTTGCTTCTATACCAGTAACTTCAAAAGTTGAAGCAGTAACATAGTTTGTTCCGTCATATATTCTTGCAATTATACTTCCATTACTATTAAATACGACACTTGCTGTAACTCCAGAATTTACTGTTGTCCACGTTGTACCTGAGTCGATACTATATGTATAAATAAATCCTGCTTCACGAGTTGGATATGTAACTGTTACTGTTTTACTTGTTGCGTATCCACTTGGCGATACTACATATGTTGGTACTGTTATATCAGTTGGACTTGTTGTTATGCTTGTTTCTGTTGTTAATCCTGATCCATTTGTTACTCGTACCTTTAATGTATGAGTTCCCGCAGTTACATTACTATATGTATATGTACTTGTTGTTCCATTATCTACATACGCACCTGTATCTATCGCAAATTCATATTTAGAAATTCCACTATCTGTATCTGCTGCTGTCGCACTTACATTTATTGTATTACTTGTTTTACTTATTACTCCTAGTGATACTGTAGGTGATGTTGTATCTATTCCGGCTACTGTAAATGAAGAAGCGGTTTTATAGTTTGTTCCGTCATATATTCTTGCAATTATACTTCCATTACTATTAAATACGACACTTGCTGTAACTCCAGAATTTACTGTTGTCCACGTTGTACCTGAGTCGATACTATATGTATAAATAAATCCTGCTTCACGAGTTGGATATGTAACTGTTACTGTTTTACTTGTTGCGTATCCACTTGGCGATACTACATATGTTGGTACTGTTATATCAGTTGGACTTGTTGTTATGCTTGTTTCTGTTGTTAATCCTGATCCATTTGTTACTCGTACCTTTAATGTATGAGTTCCCGCAGTTACATTACTATATGTATATGTACTTGTTGTTCCATTATCTACATACGCACCTGTATCTATCGCAAATTCATATTTAGAAATTCCACTATCTGTATCACTTGCTGTCGCACTTACATTTATTGTATTACTTGTTTTACTTACTATAGAAAAAACAACATCTGGTGTACTAAAATCATAGCCACAATCTTCAAATAATACAAGTTCTGTTAATAATCCAGAAACACAATATTTTCCATTTGTTACTTTAACTGCTTCATATTCTCCATCACTGTTTAATATTATTTTTCCACCTGTGAATTGACTTTTATTTTTTAATGGTAAATCACTTAATGGCACCCCGCCATTTTTTAAAAGGGTATCCTTATTATTAAAGAGATAATATTCTATAGAATTCATAGAGCCCTCAACACTTCTCTTAAAAGATTCTCTTCTAGAACTCTCAATGGAATTTAAAATTATAGGTGTTGCAATTGAAAAAATGACCGCAATAATAACTATCACAGCCAAGAGTTCGATTAATGTAAAACCTCTTTTATTATTTTTCAAGAAATACATAATATCACCAACCAAGTCTACTATATATATAATAATAAAAATGTAAACAAATGTCAACCTAAAAACTTAAGAATATATAAACAGAGATATAATTTAAAAATATTCAAGAGAAAGCTTCATTTATCCTTATTAAGTACAATCTTCTTATTCTACTATTCAATTTATAAAATAAAGTAATGTTTTGAAAAATTTGGCAATATTCATTAGTATAATCTAAAATTGTTGACTAAAATTGAAATCAAAAAAATAAAAACAACATTAAATAATTAACATTTTAATTATCAAATATTGCTTTTAATTTATTTAACTCTTCATATTTCTATGTATTTATTTGTTTATAGTATATTCAATGCTTGACGCTTTACCAAGATTAATATCTGTACTTGAAGTAATTTCTCTTGTAACTCCTGCTGGAATATCTTCACCGATATAACCTAACATAGTAATCACATTATTACCAGAAGCATCTTTAGCAATTATATTAAATGATTTAATATATTCTGTTTTTTTAGAATTGTTTTTTACTGAAGTAACTAAAGTAGAAATACCATCTTTATAAACTAAAGCTGTCTTAGTAAACGAAAAAACTTCAACTTCTTGATCTTTAACAACATTAATATTTGTGTTAACTACAGGTTTACTTTCTTCATCTTTCTTAGTTTCATTTCCACATCCTGTTACTAAAACAGCTAACACGAAAACAGTTAATAGTGCAATTATTTTTTTCATTTTAAATTCTCCTATCTTTCTTATATTTAAAGAATAGCACATAATTTTTAATAAATCAATTAAAAATGTAACATTTTATTTTTACACGAAAAAGTTTGAAATTTCAAACAAAAAAACTAACCTTTTTAGTTAGTACAAATCAATATGGTGGGCCTAAATGGACTTGAACCATCGACCTCACGCTTATCAGGCGTGCGCTCTAACCAGCTGAGCTATAGGCCCATAAAATTTAATAACGACTATTAAAGTATACAATATTTTATTATATTTGACAAGCACTTTTATAAAAATTTTATTTTTTTTAAATAAATAAAAACAAAAAGGGACTTAATCCCTTTAATAAGTAATAAATGAACCTATTATGATAGCAAGTAATATATATAAAACTATTATATATACATATCCGCTAGAACAAGTCCTATGAGTAACTTCATTATTACAAGAATTTGAACAAGCCATTTAATTCACCTCCCTAAAGACTTAAATATAAGCCCCTAGTATAATAATTAAAAGAATAAATAATACTAAAACTATTGCAGCTCCAGATACTCCTGTATTACACATAAAGCATTCCTCCTTTTTATCTTTTCACATTATTGTATGGAAATTTATCATAAATGTGATTACTTATGACCAAAAAGTCAGCAAATTTCTTGTTTTTTTCACAATTCTTTGATAATATATATAATGTACAAGGAGGATTAGAATATGGCAAATAAAAGTACAAATTCAAAAAAGAGTGTTTCAGCTAAAAATACAGTTAAAAAAGAACCTGTAAAAAAAGCTGCAACTAAAAAAGTAGAACCTAAGAAAAGTACAACAGCTCCAATTAAAAAGGTAGATGTTAAAACAAAGGAAATCAAAAAAATCGAGGTTAAAGAAGAACCTAAAAAAATTGAAATTAAAAAAATAAAAGATAATAAGAAAGAAAATCTAATTAAAATATTAAAGAAAAATTTCAAAAGTATTGGACTTGGATTTATTGCTTTACTATTAGTAATTAATGTTATTCTTGTTTTGACAGGAAATGAAGTTAAATTAAGAGATGGTAAAGAAGTTATTGCAAGCCTTGATGGTGAAGAAATAACTGCTGAAGAATTATTCAACGATTTAAAAAATAAAGCTGGTAATGAAACTTTAATTAATATTGTTGATAATTTTATTGCTTCAAAAGAATTAAAAGATAATTCTAAAGCTAAAGAGTTAGCTCAACAACAACTTGATGGTATCAAAAAACAATACGAAGATGCTGGTCAAAATTGGGAAGATGTTTTAAAACAATATGGTTATTCTAACGAAGATACTTTATTACAAGAATTCGTTGTAGCTTCTAAAAAAGAATTAATAGCTAAAAACTATATTGAAAAAAGTTTAACTGATGATGAAATTAATAAATACTATGAAGAAGAAATTTATGGAACTTATACAGTTAAACATATATTAGTTAAACCAGCTACTACAGACAGTATGACTGATGAAGAAAAAGCTAGTGCTGAAGAAGCTGCTAAAACTAAGGCAAATGAAGTAATTACAAAATTAAATGAAGGTGCTGATTGGGCAACTTTAGTTAAAGAATATTCTGAAGATGAAGGTTCTAAAGATAATGAAGGACTAGTTGAAAATTTTACTAAAGGTGACATGGTTGATGAATTTTTCAATGCAACTTTAAAACTTAAAGATGGAAAATATTCTACTGAACCAGTTAAATCAGAATATGGTTACCACGTTATATTAAAAGTAAGTTCTACTAAAAAACCATCTTTAAAAGATAAAAAAGATGATATAATTAATACTCTTATTGAAAACAAATTAAGTGCTGATGCTAAATTATATACTACTACTTGGGTAAGTATTAGAAAAAAATATAATTTAAATATTAAAGACACTTCAATTAAAAATGCTTATGAAAAATCAATAAATGGATAGTTAATAACTATCCATTTTTTTTAGTTCATTTATTGATTCTTGATTAAACCCTTTAGAATATAGTTTATTCTTGATTTGAAAATCTAACTCATTACCTTTATATTTCTTGCTCAATTTTTTATATAGAGAATTATATTCTCTTTCTATTTGTTTATCATCATTTATATTAATTTGACTTAAAACTTCATTAATTAATTCTCTAGAATATCCTAAATTTAAAAAGTCATTAAACAACTTTTGCTTTAATATATACTTTGAACTCTTAATATTTGATTTAATTTTTTTAACGGCTATTTTATTAAGTTTGTTTCTAAATATATTTTCATCATATTTAGCTAATTCTTCATCAATTAATTTTTCATCTATATCATGACTTAATAATTCCTTTTTTATTTTAAATAATCCATCATTTGTTAAATTGATTTTATCATTTATAAAAGCTCTTAAAAACATTTCATCATTAATTAAGTTAATGTTCATAAGATCATCAATCATTTTATCTTTTGAACTAACTCCTAGTTTTTCAATATATTTAATTATTTCTAATTTACTTCTCATTTTAGTTGTTATATATTTTATTACTTTACTATAAATATTATAATAATCATTTTCGTTATTTAATTTATTAAAAATATCACTATCAATCTCTTTGTTAAAAAGTAAATTATTATTTAATATTACTTCATCATAAGTAATAATTGATTCTTTATTATCTAATTCTAATTTATATTTACCGTTTTTCATTTTTTTAATTTTATTTATTTTCATATTATCACCATTTAAATTATATCAAACTTTTGTTCGTATTGCAATTAAAATATATTATTTATTTTTTTTAGTTAAAATTTTTTCTAAATCTTCAAGTCTTGTTTGTTTTAAAACTAATTGTTTTGGAAAATTTTTTAAACTAATTATTTCATCAAAATATTCTCTATCAATTGGTAAGCCATATATAAATCTCTGATAATTATCTAGTTTATTTCCAACAATAAAATCAACAATTTCCTTATTCATTTTATTATTTAATAGTTTTTCAAAAGGACATTCTATTCTTCCTAAAATATTTTTTTTATAATCTGCTACTAATATTTTAGTAAGATATTTTAATTTTTCTAATTCTTCTTTTTTAGTATACAAATCATATTCACACTCTAAATTGGTAACTTTATAAGCTGCCAGAAAATTGGCTTCACGCTCACAAGGAAATAAATTATGTAGATTATCATAATCTTTTTCACTATGTCTTAAAGTTATTCCTAGAGAATGTATAATAACCAATTCATCTAATTGTTCTTTGTCTAAATTTTTAAAATCATGTAATTTACAATAATATGAATTATATTTATGAAACATTTTTTCTTGTTTAGCGTGAATTATCTCATGATAAATTGTATTTAATAATTTTGAAAATATATTTTGAACATTATTAACAATATGATTTTCCATATTATAAGATTGAACATTTAAAAGTTTTGGGTCAATATTTATTGTTTTACTTTCAGAATCATAAGTCCCTAAACAATTGCCAGTTTCTTCATAATATGTTATTTTTCTTATATATTCTTCAAGGTTATTTTTCTTAATTTCTTCTTCTATAATTAAAAAAATGAATTCTAAATCAATCGTACCTTTTTTTATTGAATCTAAATATCTTTCTTTAAATTCTAATTTGTCCATATTATCACCTGCTTTTATGATTTTATATTATTTGTAAATTAATCTTTTTTCAAAAGAATTGTTATTCATTATTTTTAGTAAATACTTTTTTACATATTTAGGTCTATCAACTATTTCAAGATTATTTTTAATTATAATACACTCAAATACTTTTATGCCTAAAGTTAATTCTAACCATTCAGCAACTATATGTCTATGACAAAATTCATTTGAATCTTCATAACAAAGCAGAACGGAATTATTTAAATCTCTATATACTTCTTCCGGATCTAATTTTGATAGTACTTCATTATAATAATTTTCTATATAAAAAATTGTACTTTCTTCAAAAGATACTTTGTCTTTCATTTCATGCCACTTCGACCAAAATAATAATTTAGGGGCTAATTTAGAATAAAACTCTCCATTATACTCATTCCCATTATCATCAATATAATCTTTTCCTTTATTACCCGAAATAGCTACCATTCTATATTCATCAGTTTTACATAATGAATGACTACTTGTATAAATCATAATTTCACCTTTTGAATTTTTTTCTTTAAATTGAAATATATTATATCATGATTTTATCTAAAATTAAAACAACTACATAACATTTATATTTTATATTGTACAGTAATAAATCTATGTAATTATACCTATCTCCTAGTTTTATTTTGTATTCATTTTTAACATAAGTAAAACCATCACCAAGTTCAGTTAGAAAACTATCTAAGTCTTCTAGAATTAGCTGTTTTAATAACTTTTCAGATACTTCTTTATAACTATAACTATTTTTAATTAGTATTGGGTTTTTAATAAAATCATTAATTTTAGATTCTTCTTTATTAATCAATTTAAATTTAGTAAAATCATCCAATCTTTCATATTCGCATAACTTAATTTTAGAAATCAATTCTCTTTTACTAAGATTTTGACTAATACATATATTTATATAATATGATATTTTATCACTATCATTTATACTTAGTAATTCTAAATAATGAGACCAAGTTAATTTTGACACCAATGGTGTCAATTTTTCATTACTAAATACTTCATATAATTTTCTCATTCTATATAATGTTCTGTAATTATATTTTTTGCCTACCTCTAACATTAATTTGCTTGAATACTTTTGTATAATTGATTTTCCATATTCACTACCAGCTTCATACAATAACTTACCTATTTCAAAATAGGTTATTACGGTATTTTTTTCTTTTGAATAGTCTTTTACTTTACCATATATTTCATTTTTTATTATTTTATTTTTAATTTCATCATAATACTTCATACATTCTCCTTAAAAAAAACAGATATTACTCTGTTTTTGTTTTATTACTTGATAAATAAGTCACTTTTTCAGCCACTACTTCTACAATATCTCTTTTAGTATCTTCATCTATTTCAATACTTCTAGATTGAATTCTACCTTTTATACCAAGTAAATCACCCTTATGACAATACTCAGCAGCATTTTCTGCAATGCCTTTCCATAAAACACATGAAATGAAATCCGTATCATATTCTCCATCTGAATTTTTAAAACTTCTAGGAACAGCTAAAGTTATATTTGTCACTTTGTTTCCATTTTCAGTTTCATGTAACTCAGGATCTCTAACTAATCTTCCAACAATTACTGATTGATTAAGCATTTTATACCTCCTTTCATAAACAATATACATAATAAAAAAAGAGATATCAAACAAGATATTCTCTATTTTTTTATAAATATTTTTTCATAATTTTTTATTTTGTAAGCAGATTTTAAATAATATTTTTTTGATTTTTACCAAAAAATAAAATTCATTAAAAATAATTTTTTAACAAGTTATTTAATTCAACTGCATATTCCATTGGCAATTCTTCTCTAAATCTATCAATAAATCCCATTATAATTAACTCTTTTGCTTTTTCTTCTTTAATTCCTCTACTCATTAAATAAAACAATTTTTCTTTACTGATTTTAGAAACCGTTGCTTCATGATTAATATAAGAACAATTATTAAGTACAATATTAGTAGGAATTGTATCTGATTTAGATTTATCATCAAGAATAATAGTATCACACTTAACTATCGATTTTGAATTAAGAGCATTTTTACCTATTTTAACTAAACCTCTATAAGTAGCATTCCCTCCATTTGTTGAAACAGACTTACTTATTATATTACTTTCGGTAAATGGAGCCAAATGAATCATTTTAGCACCTGCATCTTGAACTTGACTATTAGTAGCAATGGCAATAGAAATACAATTTCCTTTAGCATATTTTCCATTTAAAATGCATGCTGGATATTTCATATTTAATTTTGAACCAATATTTCCATCAATCCATTCCATTAATCCATTTTCTTCAACTATAGCTCTTTTAGTAACTAAATTATACACATCAGTTGACCAATTTTGAATAGTTGTATATCTACATTTAGCATTCTTTTTTACATATATTTCAACAACAGCTGCATGTAAAGAATCTGAAGTATAAGTAGGGGCTGTGCACCCTTCCATATAATGAAGAGACGAATTTTCATCAACTATTATTATTGTTCTTTCAAATTGACCCATATTTTTAGTATTAATTCTAAAATAACTTTGAAGAGGTCTATCTATTTTAGTATTGGGAGGAATATAAATAAATGTTCCACCACTCCATACCGCACCATTTAAAGCGGTATACTTATTCTCATCAAATTTAACTAATGAATCAAAATATTCTTTGAAAATTTCCGGATATTTTTTTAAAGCTGTATCGGTATCACAAAATATGACATTTTTTTCTTCTAATTCCTTTATCATATTATGATAAACTACTTCACTATCATATTGAGCTCCTACTCCGTCTAGATATTTTTTTTCTGCTTCTATTAAACCAATCTCATCAAAAGTTTCTTTAATATTTGTATCAACTTTGTTCCAATCATCTTTTAAATCAGATATTTTTTTATAATATGTTATCATATCAAAATCTATGTCAATTTCAGGACCAAACTTAGGATTTTTTAATTCTAAAAATTTCTTATAAGACTCTACTCTAAAATTAGTCATCCAAATTGGTTCTTTTTTAATCATTGATATTTCTTTTACTTTTTTTATATTTAGGTTATTTTTCATATTTATCACCCAAAACAATTATAACTTATTTTTTGTAAAATAAAAAGCAAATATTATTTATTTGCTTAATAATTATAGAAATTATTCATTAATAAAGATAAAAACAAAACGATCATTTTTATTAATATCTTTTTCTATTTTGATTACTGAATTAGGAAAATAATTGAGTGCACATTCTTTTATTCTTAATCCTTGAGTTTGTCCTATTTCAAAAGCTATAATACTTTTATTCTTTAAATATTTTTTACTATTTTTAATTATTTCAAAGTAAAAATATAATCCATCATTGTCAGCATATAAAGCCATATTTGGCTCATTATTTTTAACAATGTCCATTATTTCTTCATTATAAGCTATATATGGTGGGTTACTAATAATTAAATCATATTTTTTTTCTAAAGGTTCTAACATATTACCTTCATATAAATTAATATCTAAATTATATTTTAAAATATTTTTTTTAGCAACTTCTAAGGCTTTAGAAGAAATATCCACAGCATCTACATTTGAATTAGTCTTCATTTTTAAAGTTAAAGCAATACAACCACTGCCTGTACCAACATCTACAATATCAATAGGGTAAGAAAAGTATTCTTTAATATATTTAATTGTTTTTTCAACTAATTCTTCTGTTTCAAATCTTGGAATAAGAACATTATTATTAATTTCTAATAGGTTACCATAAAAATCAACATTACCAACTATATACTGAACTGGTTCATTATTATCCAATCTTTTTATTCCTTCTTCTAATTTAGAAGAATCTAAATATTTTTTTAAATACTCTAAGTCGTCCATTTTCCACCTTTAGTATATACAAGTATTTTATCTTGTTTTAAAGGTATTTCTTCAAAACAATTACCAAGTATTTTTTTTCTTTCCAAACAATTATCTTCTTTGCCCATTTTACCATCATATAAATATGACACAACTTTTCCTTCTAATTCTAGTATATTTGAAATTTCTTTTAATAATAATTTTTTATATTTTCTTAAACTATTTTCTTTAAATATATTATTCAAATAATCTGTTATATTTGATATAAATATATAATTATATGATTCATTAAAAATATGACTTAAAGAAGCTATATTACATCTTTTGAAATTTATTTCACAATATACTAATTTATCTTTTAGGTAATAATAATTTTGAGAATCTAAATATAAATTATTCTCAACATAAAGATCTTTATCTCTATAATTATTACAAACAAATAAACCAGTTTTTTTAATATATTCCGCTTCTTTCAAATTGAACACATAATCAAAGAAATCTCTTACTTCTGGATAATCGTTCAAATTTGTTCTAATTTTGTTATATATTTTTTGGTCAAAATTTGAGTTTTTATTCAATAAAAACATTAAAAATTCATCATATTCAAGAGATAAAATTGCATACTTTTTTAGAATTAACATATAGTATGAAAATAAATTTATATCAAATGTATCAATTTTATCTACACTGATTAGAGCATTAAAAACCTGATCCCCTGAACCTGTAACTGTAAGTATTTTTTTATCTTTTAAATCAAATAAAGGCATATATTCACTTATACTCTCGTTTGTAAAAGTATAAATGAATGACTTTTCACTAAAAAACAATTTACTTGAATTAAGTATTTTATTAATAGCTAATTTATCTTGATTATTAATATTATTCTCCTCTTAACTTACGAGCTTGATCTTCAGTAATTAAGGCATCAATAACTTTATCAATATCTCCATTCATTACTCTATCCAAGGTATTTAAGGTAAAACCAATTCTATGATCAGTAACTCTATTTTGAGGATAATTATAAGTTCTAATTTTTTCTGAACGATCTCCAGTACCTACTTTACTTCTTCTTTCAGCGCCCATTTCTTTTTCTCTTTCTTGGGTTCTTAAATCATATAATCTCGTTTGTAAAACTTTAATAGCTTTATCTTTATTCTTTATTTGAGATCTTTCTGTTTGTGAATAAACAACTATTCCAGTTGGAATATGAGTAAGCCTAACAGCTGAATCCGTTGTATTAACTCCTTGTCCACCACAACCACTACTTCTTGTAACATCAATTCTAACTTCATTCATATCAAGTTCACAATCAACTTCTTCTGCTTCTGGCATTACTAATACTGTTGCTGTTGAAGTATGAACTCTTCCTTGTGTTTCAGTAACTGGAACTCTTTGAACTCTATGAGCTCCACTTTCATACTTAAGCTTTGAATAAACACTTTCACCTTTTATAAGGAAACTTATTAATGAAAATCCACCAGCTTCCGAATGTTCTTCAGCTAAAACTTCAATTTTCCAATCTTCCTTTTCAGCTAACTTTTTATACATTTCAAATAAGTCACCAGCAAATATATTTCCTTCGTCTCCACCTGCTGCTCCTCTTATTTCAACTATAACGTTTTTTAAATCATTAGGATCTTTTGGTAATAAAATAATTTCTAATTCTGCGTCTAAAACTTGTTTTTTTTCTTCGAAACTTTTTAATTCTTCTCTAGCATATTCTCCAAGTTCTGGATCCTTTAACATTTCCTTAGCATCCTCAATATCTGACAATACTTTTTTATATTCTTGATACGCGTCATAAGCTTCTCTTAAAGCAGCTTGATCACGAGATAATCTTAAAGTTTCTTTTATATTAGATATAACTTCCGGTTTCATTAATTCTTCATTTAATGAATTATATCTTTCCTCAACTTTTTCTAATCTTTCTAACATAATATACGTCCTTTCAATAACTATTAAGAATTATACTATAAATAGTCGTTTTTGGCAAACAAAAAGTAGCATAACTACTTTAAATAGACAAATATAAAAAGCATAAATAAATTGTTCCTAAACCACCTACTATTAATGATAATAAAATAGGTTCTATAAATCCAAAATTTTTAGGACCTTCCATTTTTTTAAGTTGTTTTACTTTTACTTCTTCTTTAGAAAGTATATTTGTTGATAGATTTGTTTCTTTTTTTAATATTTCCGCTTCATATATTTTAGCAAGTTCACTACTCAATAATCCCGATTCTATATCTCTTTTAAACAAATCTCTATCAGCTAGATAATCTTCTAGTAATTTTTGATTTACAATATTTTTATTTAAATCTATATCTTCAAATATATCCTCTAATTCTTCTAAATTATGTTCTTTTAAAACAAAAGCTTCTATATTTTGGTTTATTTTTTGTTCATCTATTTCTTCTCCATTTATATAACGGTTTTCTAGATTATCATGTTTCATATATTCACCATATCTTTCTATTATTTTTTCAATCTTTTTTTCATCAATTTTTTTATTTATATATAGATTTTTAATATTGCTTATAAAAATCTTTGTAACATTTAGCCACCTTTTATTTTTTTCACTTGGAAATTCATTAACTTTCTTTTCTATCTTGTCAAATGAATCAATTTCTAAAATAGCGCGCTTAATCATTTCTTTCAAAGTATCACCTAATTAATTATATCAAAAAAAGAAATTAATAGAAATGAATTTTAAAAAAAATAGTATTAAACTATTTTTCACATTTTATTGATAATTCCCTAAGTTGAATATCATCTACATAATTTGGGGCTTCACACATCAAATCTGAAGCACTTGCTGTTTTTGGAAAAGCTATTACATCTCTTATGTTCTCTGTATTTGTAAGTAACATAGTAAGTCTATCAAGTCCAAAAGCTAATCCTCCATGTGGAGGTGTTCCATATTTAAGAGCTTCAACAAAGAAACCAAATTTTTCTTTTATTTGTTCTTCATCTATATCTAAAGCTTCAAACATTTTTTGTTGAATTTCTTGATTATGTATTCTTATACTTCCTCCACCAACTTCATATCCATTAATAACCATATCATAGGCTTTTGAATAACAATTAGCCGGATCTGTTTTTAATTTATCAATATCAGAATCTTTTGGCGCTGTAAATGGATGATGGCAAGCATAATATCTAGAATCTTCTTCACTATATTCAAAAGATTTAAAATCTACAACCCATAGTAAATTATATTCATCTTTATTTATTAAATCTAATTTTCTACCTAATTTAAGTCTAAGTGAACCTAAAGAGTTTTTAACGATACTGTTTTTATCAGCTACAATAAATAGTATATCGTTATTTTCAAGTTCTAATTGTTCTTTCAAACTATTTATTTCATTTTCATTTAAAACTTTTGAAATAGAACCTGTTATTTCGTTATCTATTTTTAAATAAGCAAGTCCACTAGCTTTATATGTTTTAACTACTTCTGTTAATTTATCAATATCTTTTCTTGAAAATTTATCAGATGAATTTTTTACTACTAAACAATTAATTATTCCATTGTTTTTAATAACATTTTTAAATAATTCAAATTCTGTATTTTTAAAAATATTTGTGATATCGTTAATTTTCATATCAAATCTTAAATCTGGTTTATCACTACCATAATAATTAATAGCATCATCATACTTCAATTTTTTAAGTGGTAATTCAATATTTACATTTTTTACTTTTTTAAAAATATAAGCAATTAAATTTTCTGCTATATTCATAACATCTTCTTCTGTCACAAAACTCATTTCAATATCGACTTGAGTAAATTCAGGTTGTCTATCTGCTCTTAAATCTTCGTCTCTAAAACATTTTGCTATTTGAAAATATTTCTCAATACCACCTACCATAAGCAATTGTTTAAACAATTGTGGTGATTGTGGTAATGCATAAAATTTATTTTTATTAACACGACTTGGAACTAAGTAATCTCTAGCCCCTTCAGGAGTTGATTTACAAAGTATTGGAGTTTCTACTTCAATAAATTCAAACTTATCTAAGTATTCTCTTAAAGCCATTGTTATTTTATGTCTTGTAACAAGTTTATCTTTTATTTCATCTCTTCTAATATCTAAATATCTATATTTCAATCTTGTATCTTCTAAAGCTGTTGTATCATTTGATATTGAAAAAGGTAAATCAATAGATGTATTAAGTATTTCTAGTTCTGAAACTTCAACTTCTATTTCACCTGTTTCAATATTAGTATTTTTATTTTCTCTTTCAACTATTGTTCCTATTACTTTAATAACAAATTCACTTTTTAAAGATAAAGCTTCATTATAAAAACTGTTTTCAGGTCTAACTACTAATTGAATTATCCCTGTTCTATCTCTTAAATCAATAAAAATTAATCCTCCAAGATTTCTTTTTTTAGATACCCATCCATGTAATTCTACTTTCTCATTAATGTTTTTAATATTAAAATTAATATTATTATTTACTTTCATATTTCCTCCTAGTGATTACTACAATCACATGCCATTTCATCTAAAAAATCAACTATTTCTTCTATTTTAACTTTGTATTCTTCTTTAGTATGATTATTTTTTACAGTTAGTATGTTTGTAGTTGCTTCATTTTCGCCTATTATAATTGCGTATTTAGCCTTCAATCTATCTGCTTGTTTAAAATTTTTATCGATTTTTCTTTGCATATAATCCATTTCAACAACGAAACCATTAAGTCTAAGATCATTAGTAAGGGCTAAACAGTAATCTATTTTATTATCCATTGGAATAATATAAACATCAATAGAATCATTTTCTATTAAATTTATATTTTCAAATTCTAGTGCGGATAATAATCTTTCTAAGCCTAACGCAAAGCCAACGCCTGGGGTATCTATGCCACCAATTGTATTAACTAAATTATTATATCTTCCGCCACCACACAAAACATTTTGGGCTCCAAAACCTTCTATAGAAGCTTCTACTTCAAAAACAGTATGAGTATAATAATCTAAACCTCTTACAACATTTGGATTAACTTCATAATCAATATTTAAAGCGTCTAAATATTCTTGAACTTTTAAAAAGTGTTCTTTACTTTCTTCATTAAGATAATCTATTATTTTAGGGGCATTTTTGATTGACTCTTTGTTTGCATCATATTTACAGTCTAATATTCTAAGTGGGTTTTTATTATATCTTTCTTTGCAGTCATCACATAAGTCATCTATAAATGGTTTAAAATATTCAACTAAAGCTTTTCTATAATTATCTCTTGATTCAGTATCACCTAAAGAATTAATGTTAACTTTTATTCCTTTTAAACCTAGCAATCTATAAAGATTGACCGGTATACTTATAATTTCAGCATCCATAAGTGGTGAAGAACAACCAAAAACCTCAACACCAAATTGATAAAATTCTCTGAATCTTCCTGATTGTGGTCTTTCATATCTATACATAGGACCATAATACCAATTTTTAACTGGTTGAATTACATTACCGTACATTTTATTTTCAATATAACTTCTAACTACTCCTGCAGTTCCTTCTGGTCTAAGGGTCATATTTCTATTTCCTCTATCTATAAAGTCATATGTCTCTTTTGAAACTATATCTGTTGTTTCTCCTACTCCCCTATGAAATAATTCGCTTGATTCAAATATAGGTGTTCTAACATATTCATAATTATATTTTTCCATTAAAGCTTTAATTATATTTTCTAATTGTATTATGGTTTTTCCTTTATCACCATATACATCATATGTTCCTTTTGGTTTTTGTATCATAATTTTCTCCTTAATAACCTATTTTGTAAGTTTTCTTTTTCATTGTTATATCTTCAAAATTTGTGTCATTTATATCTTTTTTTGTAATGGTCGTTAATTGTTCTAAAGAATCTGATTCTAAAGTATTCATTGAATGAGAGATTATTATTTTATCGAAAAGATTATCTATAAATCTACCATTTCCAAAATTTTCTTTTGAAGAATAATCTAATAGAATATTTTTAATTTCTATTTTAGCATCATCATCCATCTTTAACTTAGAATCATTTACTTTCTTCATAAATATTTCAAATAATTCTTCTAAATTATAATCTTTGAAATCCATGTAATATCCTAATCTTGATTTCAAACCTGGATTCATATTAATAAAATTTTGCATTTCATTTTTATAACCACCAAAAATAAATATTGTGTCTTTTTTCTCCATCTCTTTAAGTATTTCTGCTAAAGAATCTTCTGCGAAGTTTTGCGATTGATTAGCAAAGGCATATGCTTCATCAATTAATATAACTCCACCTCTATTTTTTTTAATTGCTTCACTTGTTTTAATAGCTGTCTGTCCTACATACCCGGCTATGAAATCTTTTACTGTTGCTTCCATAAACTTATCAGTACTAGCATAACCTAATTTATAAAGTATTTTTGCTAACAGCTTAGCCACGGTAGTTTTACCGGTTCCAGGATTACCCATAAATGCCATATTTAAATTTGGTTTTTGTAAGTTGGTATTTTCTTTTACTTTAGCAAGATATTTTAAATATGCTGAAAGCTTATCTATTTCTTCTTTAATATTTGATAAACCAACCAAAGATTTTAAATTTAATATCAAATCTTCTATAGTTTCTTCTTGTTTTTTTTCTTCAATAACTTCCTGTTTTTTTTCACTATTTTCGAATTGACTTATAACTGAATTTCTTTGAACAAAAAAATCTTTAACTTTTTCAACTTCATTTTGTTCAAGTAAATCGATTAATCTTGAAACCTCCGTCGCCGGAAGAACCATGTAATCGGTTGTTTGAACTAAATTAGACTGTTTATAATCATCGGAAAAAGTATCTGGTTCAGCTTCTAATATACTTTCCATATTTGTATTTACTATTTTTACTTCCTCAGTTTCAAAATCAAATACCCCATATCTTATAAAATTCTTACAATCATTTATAAATTTTTCTTTTATTTCTTCTATTTCTAATCCAGGATATGAAATCATTAAGTCTTCTAATTCAAAATAATCACTAAAACAATATTTATCATCAGAAATATTAAATTCAAGATCTTCCATTTCGAATAGTTCAATCTTTTTATTTTTTTTATAGTAATAAATACTATTTTTATCAAAGTCATAATTGACATTTTCTAAAACCTCTACAAATTTATAAATGAAAAGATTTTCATCTATTTTTATTTTTTTATATTTTACCGCTAAATTAATTATTTCCATACAAAACCTCCCTAAATAAGCAAAAAAATATCCTAAAATAAGGACGAGTTTACCCGCGGTGCCACCTTACTTTATAGATATTTCTATACACTTTAAATCTTTAACGCTGATTAACGATTATTTAACGCTTGATGTCTTCTTTAAATATTATCAAATGTTTTCACCAACCACATTCTCTCTAAACAATAATATTTTAAATACTATTTCAAACAAATATTAATATAATTATACAATACTTTTTCTTAATTGTATAGTCTAATTTAAATTCTTATTTTTAATAAATTCTCTAAGTATTTTAGTTAAAGCTCTTTTTTCTATTCTAGAAACATAACTTCTTGAAATACCCAAATTACTAGCTATTTCTTTTTGAGTTATTTCTTCATTATTATTAAGGCCATATCTTCTTATCATTATTTCTTTCTCTCTTGGATTTAAAACATTAAAATACTTTTTTAAATTTTCAATATTTTGTTTTTGATGAACATCTAATGCATAATCTGGTTTAGGAGTTTTTAAAATATCAAGAAGCGAAATTTCATTACCGTCTTTGTCAAAACCAACTGATTCATTCAAAGAAACATTTTTACTGTTTTTTTTATTTGAACGAAAATACATAAGAACTTCATTTTCTATACATCTAGCGGCATAAGTCGTTATTCTAGTTCCGTGTTTATAAGAATAACTATCAATTCCTTTTATTAATCCTATGGTACCTATACTTATCAAATCATCAATGTCTTCTCTTGACTGTTCATATTTTTTTACAATATGAGCTACCAAGCGCAAATTATGTTCAATAAGCTTATTTCTAGACTCCCTATCACCTAATTTCATTTTTGATAAACATATTTCTTCATCCTCTTTCGAAAGTGGTTCAGGGAAAACATTATTAGAATAAGCTGCTGTAAAAAAATAAAAATCTTTAAATAAGTATTTAATTATACTTTTAAACATATATCACTTCCTAATAAATAATATGAAAAAAAAGATAGAAAATTCTATCTTAGTCCATATACTTATTCATTTGTTTCATCATTTGATTAACTTGTTTTTGACTTGGTGTTCTTCCCATTCCAGTCATCATTGCTTTAATCATTTGTTCATTAATCGGAGGATTTTTCTTTAAATATTTTTGCATATAAGTTTTTGCTAGAAAAAATCCAGCTACAGCACCAGCAATTACTCCTCCTAAAATTTGTAATATATCTATTAACATTATTATCATCCTTTCTATATAATTGTACTAAATTATTAATGTTTAAACAACATTTAATTTAATTCTTTTAAAAAATCATCTATTGTAAGTATTTTTTGATCTATACTTGATAAAGAGATGCTTTCTTTTTCAATTACTTTTGGTTTTAAATTTTCTTTATCTATTATATTAGCACTTATAAAAACATCTGATATATCTTCTTTTGATATATTTGATCCTGTTGAATATCTATCCATAATTGGTAATTCAGTAAGTTTAATATTAATTATTTCATCTTTAGTTTTCATACCTAAAATTTCTTTATAATTAGCAATAAATGTTTTTAAAATATAATATGGATTAGTTTTTATTTCTCTTATAATTTGAACACCTTTTCTAGCTCTTGAGGTAACTTCAAATTCAGATAATTTTATTCTTTTTCCAGTATTTTTGTTTGTTACAACAGTTAAGTATTCAAATTCACTATTATATATATGAGAGCTAATAACTTCATCATTTTTTAAATTTATTGATTTAACTCCACTACCTTTTAAACCAATAACAGGTATTTCACTAATATTATAAACTAGACCATATCCATTTTTAGTTGAAACGAATACTTTTTCTTCATTACTACTTGATATAGAAACAACTTTGTCATTATCTTTAAGCTTAATACAGTTAATTGGTTTTGAATATCTTAAAGCTTTAAATTCACTTAATTTAGTTCTTTTTACAATACCATTTTTAGTAAATAAAGTAATATATTCTTCAACATCAAAATCATATACAGGTAAACTAGCTATTATGTTTTCATCAGCAGAAGTAGAAATAATATTACTTACATGCTTACCTAAATCTTTCCATTTTAAGTCAGGAATATCATACACAGGAATAAATAAGTAATTTCCTAAATCAGTAAACAGAATTACTGTATCCATAGTAGTTAATTTATATTTACCAATTATATAATCCTTATCTTTAAGTCCAGTTTCAGAATCACTTGCTTCATGACTTCTTAAGCTTACTCTTTTGATATATCCTTCATTAGTTACAACAACTAAAGTATCTTCTTTTGGAATCATTTTAATTGTATCTATCTTAATTTCTGTTATTTCATCTCTTATCTCAGTTTTTCTATCTGTACCATATTCATCTCTTACTTTTTTTAATTCATATTTCATAAGAGACTTCATTTTTGATTCATCACTTAAAATTAATTCCAAAGCTTTTATCCTATTTTTCAAATCTTCAAATTCATTATTTAAATCTGTTATATCAGTATTTGTTAATTTATATAATTGTAAAACTACAATAGCTTCTGCTTGTTCTTCTGTAAAATCATAAGTTGCTACTAAATTATCTTTAGCGTCAGCTTTATTTTTACTTGCTCTAATAGTTTTAATAACTTCATCTAATATTGACAAGGCTTTTATTAAACCTTCAATTATATGAATTCTTTTCTTATAAACAGCTAAATCAAATTCGCTTCTTCTTGTAATAACTGCTTTTTCAAAATTAATATATGCATCTAATATTTTAAGTATACCAACAGTCATAGGTCTACCATTAACTATAGCAACCATATTATAATTATACGAAACTTGTAAATCTGTATTTTTAAGTAAATAATTTAATATTAATTCCTTATCTGCATCTTTTTTAATATTAATTGCTATTCTTGTTGGTTCTTCAAAGTTAGATTCATCTAAAACATCAATAATTCCCTCTATTTTTTTATCAATTCTTATTTCATCTATTTTTCTAACTAATAAGGATTTATTAACTTCAAAAGGAATCTCCGTTACTAATATTTGTTCTTTACCTTTTTCTTTTACAAATTCTGTTTTTGATTTAATAATTACTTTACCCCTACCAGTAGTGAAAGCATCAATAATTCCATTTTTACCTTCTACAATACCTCCAGTTGGAAAATCTGGACCTTTAACTATATCTAAAATGGTGTCTAATTTGCAGTTTGGGCTATCTATTCTTTTAATAGTAGCATCAACTATTTCTCCTAAATTATGAGTTGGTATGTTTGTAGCATATCCAGCACTTATCCCACTAGAACCATTTACTAAAAGGTTAGGATATTTAGCGGGTAAAACTACCGGCTCTTTTAAGGTATCGTCAAAGTTCCACATTAAATCTACTGTATCTTTATCGATATCTTTTAAAAGTTCATTACTTATTTTAGAAAGTCTAGCTTCAGTATAACGCATTGCAGCAGCTGAATCACCATCGATTGAACCATTATTACCATGCATATCAATATATGGCGTATTTTGTTTCCACCACTGACTCATTCTCACCATAGCATCATATATTGATGAATCACCATGTGGGTGATAATTACCCATTATATTACCAACAGCTTTAGCAGACTTTTTATATGCTTTATCAACTGTGTTTCTATCTCTATACATTCCATATAGAATTCTTCTTTGAACAGGTTTTAAACCATCTCTTATATCAGGAAGAGCTCTATCTTGAATTATTGACTTAGAATATCTTCCAAATCTTTGACCCATTATTTCTTCCAAGGCGTAATCATATATTTTGTTTAATGCATCCATTTTATCACCTAACTAATTATAACAAAAAAAAAAGAAAAATCAAAGTTTTTCTTATTATATAAGGATAAATAAGTTTTATTTTAAAAAAAAAAGAAGATTTTTAAAAACCTTCTATTTAACATAATTATCATCTAAAGAAAAATCAACGTTTTCTTCTATCCATTCTTTTCTAGGTTCAACCTTATCCCCCATTAGAACAGATACTCTCTTTTCAGCTAAAGCAGCATCATTAATACTAATTTTAATTAAACTTCTTTTACTTGAATCCATAGTTGTTTCTCTAAGTTGAATAGCATCCATTTCCCCTAATCCTTTATATCTTTGAGTTTGGGAAGTTTTATTTTTAAATTTGTCTAAAATTTCTTTTCTATCTTCCTCAGTCCAAGCATAATATGACTCTTTACCAGATGATATTTGATAAAGTGGTGGCATTGCTATAAAAAGTTTACCATTTTCTATTAAAGGTTTCATATAACGATAGAAAAATGTGATAAGTAATATTTGAATATGAGCACCATCATCATCGGCATCGGTCATAATTATTACTTTACCGTAGTTCGAATCTTTAATATCAAAATCACTACCTACTCCAGCTCCTATAGTATGAATCATCGTATTAATTTCTTCGTTTTTAAGTATATCTTCCATTTTAGCTTTTTCAGTATTTAAAACTTTACCTCTTAAAGGAAGTATGGCTTGATATTTCTTATCTCTACCTAATTTAGCAGATCCACCAGCTGAATCTCCTTCGACTAAAAACAACTCATTTTTACTAGCATCCTTACTTTGAGCAGGCGCTAATTTACCACTTAGGGCCTGTTCTTTTTTATTTTTGTTTTTACCGTTTCTAGCTTCATCACGAGCTCTTCTAGCTGCTTCTCTAACATTCTTGCTCTTAACCATTTTACTTAAAATATTAGTTGCTATTTCTTTATTCTCTTCTAAGAAAAATTGAAGTTTTTCCGATACTATACTATCTACTACATTTCTAGCTGATGGAGTTCCTAATTTAGACTTAGTTTGTCCTTCAAATTGTAGTAAACTTTCAGGTATTTGTAGCGAAAGAATTGCCGTTAAACCTTCTCTTGTATCAGGCCCTTCAAAGTTTTTATCTTTAGCTTTTAAATAACCATTACTTCTTGCATAATCGTTAAAAACTCTTGTTAAAGCTGTTTTAAAACCTATTTCATGAGTTCCACCATCATTAGTTTTAACATTGTTTACAAACGAAATGACGTTTTCAGAATAAGCTTCTGTATATTGAAATGCAACTTCAACATTTATTTTGTCTTTAATTCCTTCAATTTGTACTATTTTATGAAGTGTTTTTTTATCATCATTTAAGTACTCAACAAATGCTTCTAAACCATTTTCATAATGAAATACTTCTTTTTTTCCATCTTCTATGTCTATTACTTCTATTGTTAATCCCTTAAGTAAAAAAGCACATTCTTGCATTCTTTCACAAATTGTTGTGAAAGAAAAATTAGTTGCAGAAAATATATTTTTATCAGGTTTAAAAGTTACTTTTGTTCCAGTTTTATTTGTTTTTTCTAATTTTTTAAGTGGTATATCTAATTTACCACCATCTTTAAATCTAACAAAATGTTCGTAACCATCTCTTTTAATATAAACTTCCAACCATTCAGATAAGGCATTAACAACTGAAGCACCAACACCATGTAAACCTCCAGATACTTTATATCCACCTGATTCAAATTTACCACCAGCATGAAGAACTGTATATATAACTTCTGGAGTAGACACTCCATTAGCATGCATACCAACAGGAACACCTCTTCCATCATCTTCTATTGTTATTGATTTATCCATATTCATTGTAATTTTAATTTTTTTACCATAACCATTTATAACTTCATCAACACCATTATCGACGATTTCCCATACTAAATGATGTAAACCTCTTTTATCTGTTGAACCTATATACATACCCGGTCTTTTTCTTACTGCTTCTAGACCTTCTAATATTTTAATTGAACTCTCATCATAGTTTGCCATTTAATTCACCTCTTAAGTTCTCATTACTATATAAGTATAACAAAAAAACCAAGAAAATACAATTATACTTACAATAAAAAGTACCTATAAGCTTATAATATATAATTAAATAACAATAAATATTATTAAAACAAATTTACAAATTTATATCTTTTTGGTATACTGAGTTAGGTGATTATATGAATAATAGTGTTAAAAATAGTCTTGACTTAATAGCCAAAAATATAAATAAAGATTGGTCTATTAATGCTAAAATAAGATATGTATATATTGAAGTTGGAAAAATAATAAGCAAAGACAATAAATTTTTTTATACTCTTATAAATATAATGAAAAATTCTCACTATAATAAAGAAGAAATGATAAAAAAACAAGAGATTGATTATTCTCTTATAGAAAATGAATTTGAAGTTATATGCAATTCAGCCGCTGGAATATTAAAATATACTTTTGATAAAATCGGTATTAAAAATGAAATAATTAAAATTATTAAAACTGACAAATTTGAAATTAATAATTCTGATTATAAATACAATATAGATCTGAAACATTATTTTAATTCTGTTATTGGTGATGACAATAAAACTTATTTTTTAAGAATTATACCCGATTTAATGAATATTCAGTATGGATTAGAAACAGAACACTTTGCCCAAAAACTTATAAAAGTTAAAGAAAATGGTGAAATTTTAAATGCTTATGAAGGTAAACAAATTGATAATTCTGTTTTATCTGGCGAAGATGTTAAAAAATTAGATATAGAAATTGGTTACTTAAAAAAACTAAATAATGGTAATTATTCAAATTACAATGATGACTTAATAAAAATAATTGATGAAGAATATAAGAAATTGCACATGCAACTACTATGTGATGAAACAGTTTTTTTAAAAAAAGCTCTTAAATATTTTAATGAAAATAATATTCTGATAGATTTAAGAGAGACAAGTATATTTGATTTGAATCATAACCAATTAGATTATTGGACTAAACATTTGGAAAATATTATTAGAAGTGAATATCAAGAAAAAGATAATTTCAATTCTTTAAACCTAATAGAAAAAATTAAAGATCAAACAGGACTTATTGATAAAAATTTACCACAAAAAGATAAAACAATAATAGTGAAAAGAATTTATCGACTAATAGGTAAAATTGCTGAAACATATATTGACCAAGAATATTTATATAATCCAAAAGATAAAAACAAAATTTGTTCAACTAAATATCTAAGTCACAAATTTGAATTAATGTTTCCTTATATTTTTGGATGCAATTCTGAAAAAGAAGATTTAATAACTTCAAAATTTAAAGGGATAGCTGAAATTAATGCATATGTTGATATGATGTTAGAAAAAATATTTCCAGAAGTTTCTAAGTCTAATAGTAAAGACATTAGTAATTTAACTATTAACGAAAAAAACTCAATCGTAAAAACAAGAATTCATAAAGCTACAATAATAAACAAAAAAACTAATGAATATTCAATAATTTTCTTAATAGACAATCAAGGTTCACCTTATATTTTTAATCCAAACAATGGTAATTTTAAAAAATTAAGCAAAACAGATGAATTAGAAATAAGCATTCATTATACAATTATTAGTAATAGTATCAAAAAAATAATTTTTGAAAGTGATAAAACAGATAGTGTAAAAAATAGATAGATATAAAAAAAATGAATTTTTGTTCATTTTTTTATTTTACACTTCTATAATCTAATTCTGAAAAGTAAAAACCATTCAAATAATCAAACAAACCACTTACAAGACTTGCTTTTTTTTCTTCCCAAAAATTGTTTGAATATTCCATTAAAATATTATCAACAAAACGTATTAAGTTTTCCGTTTGATACAATTCTTCAAGTTCAGATATTTCTTTATCAATCATAAAGCCTAAAATACCGTTAATTTTAATTAAATCGCTCGTTTTCTCGTTTATACATATTTGTCTACTTTCACTAATAAATACAATAACACAACTTATAGTTTCACTCATAGATTGATAAAATGCCCTATAAATTTTTAAATTTGATTTATTTTCATCTGACATATATATACACCTCTAGACAATATATTATTATATTTTTAAATAAAAGTCAATTAACCATAATATCTATAATATAATAATAAAAAAAATAATCAATTTCTTGATTATTTTAAAGCTTCTAATAATTCAGCTTTTTTCATTGTAGAAGCTCCTACAATTTTTTTAGAAGCTGCTAATGCTTTTAATTCAGCAACAGTTTTCTTAGATAAATCTTCAGTTTCAACTACTTCTTTAGTAACTACTTCTTTAGTAACTTCTTTTTTAGTTTCAACTTCTTTTTTTCCATTTAAACCTTCTAATGATATTTTTACAAACTCAGTAAAAGCTTTAGGATTATCAATTGCTATTTCTGATAACATTTTTCTATTAACAGTAACTCCTGATTTAGCTAAACCATTAATAAATTTTGAATAACTAATGTTGTTTAATCTACAAGCAGCATTAATTCTTGTTATCCATAATTTTCTAAAATCTCTTTTCTTTTGTCTTCTATCTCTATATGCATATTTTAATGAATGCATTACTTGTTCTTTTGCAGTTCTATATAATCTATGTTTACTTCCAAAATAACCTTTTGCAGCTTTCATTACTTTCTTACGTCTTGCACGGTGTATTGTTCCACCTTTAACTCTTGGCATAAATCTTCCTCCTTAATTTCTATATAAAATCTTTAATTCTATTGTAGTCTCCATTACTTAATAAACTACCACTTCTTCCAGCTCTATTTGAACTAGAACTCTTCTTACCTGTATTATGTCTTGTCCCAGGTTTACCAATTTTAATAGTTCCACCAGGTCTAACTTTACAAACTTTAGCCATTCCTTTATGTGTTTTTTGTTTTGGCATAAATCTTCCTCCTATTTCTCTTTATTTGGTATAAGCATCATTGACATAAAACGTCCTTCCATCTTAGGTTGAAATTCAAGAGTTGCTAATGATTCTACTTCCTTAGCAAATCTTATTAAAACTTCTTTACCTAATTCTGGATGAGCCATTTCTCTACCTTTAAAACGAATTTGTACTTTTACTTTATGACCTTTTTCCAAGTACTTAGATGAATTACGAACACGTGTATCAAAATCAGCTTTATCAATAGTAACAGATAAACGATATTCTTTTACTTCTAAATTAGTTTCTCTTTGTTTTTTCATGTTCTCTTTTTGTTTCTTCTTTGATTCATATTTGTATTTATTATAGTCCATAATTTTACAAACTGGTTTTTCACCATTACTGATCATAACTAAATCAAATCCGGCAACACTAGCTAATGTTAATGCATCATTAATTGATTTTACTCCTAATTGTTCCCCATTAGGTCCTATTACCATTACCTCTCTTGCACGTATTTGTCCATTAATGTACAATTCTTTTTCTTTTGCGATACCTGACACCTCCATAAAAAAAGTGAATACAATTGTACCCACAAATAATTCCAAATAATTCTAATTGGCATTATTACCCAATGTTATACACATTCGGGTGAGAAGTGGATACTTCTTCTTTCCTTTTTTTGATTTCTAATTAATTATACATAAATATTGTATGTTTGTCAAATGTTTTTAGCACTAAAACATAACTATTATAATTTAGTAATTAAATCAACTGCCTTCATAACTCCCAATTTTCCATATTCATATGTTAAACCACCTTGTTGATAAGCTATATATGGTTTCTTAATTGGACCATCACAAGATAATTCTATTGAAGAGCCTTGATTAAAAGAGCCTGAAGCCATGATTATTTTATCATCATATCCTGGCATATCCCAAGGAAGCGGTACAGCACCAGCATCAATTGGTGATCCCATTTGAATTCCCTGACAATATTTTATCAATTTGTTTTCATCATTAAAAGTTATCATTTCAACAATATCTACTCTTTCTTCATTATATCTAGGTTCTACCATAAAACCCAGTTTTTCTAAAACATAACTAGTTAGAATTGCTGTTTTAAGAGCTGAAGAAACTACACTAGGAGATAAAAATAAACCTTGCAGAAATTGTTTATTAATACCTAAACTTGGTCCTACTTCCTTACCTTCTCCAGGAACTGTTAATCTTTCTGCAACTAATTCAATAATTCCTTTACTTCCAACTATATATGCACCATTAGGAGCTATTCCTCCACCTAAGTTTTTTATTAAAGATCCTACAACAACATCCGCACCTATTTCTATAGGTTCAACTTTATTTACAAATTCACAATAGCAATTATCGATCATAATAATTACGTCTTTATCTATTTTTCTTATTTCCTTAATTACTTTTTCTATTTTTTCTATACTAATACTTTTTCTTGTTGAATATCCTTTTGAACGTTGAATTTCTATTACTTTAATCTTTTTATTTTTAAGTGTATCTATTATTTTTTCTACATCAAATTCATTATCAATTAAATCTATTTGTTCATAATTAATATTAAAAGATTTAAGCGAACTATTATTGTGTTTAATACCAATGACTTCATCTAATGTATCATAAGGTTTTCCCGTAATTGAAAGAAGTATATCATTAGGTCTAAGTAAAGCAAAAAGGGTTACTGTAAGTGCATGAGTACCTGATATAAGTTGATTTCTAACTAGAGCGTCTTCTGCTTTAAATATATCAGCAAAAACACTTTCTATTTTATCTCTACCTAAATCACCATAACCATATCCCGTTGTTCCATTAAAGTGAATATCAGATATTCCATTTTTATGAAATGCATTTAACACTTTTAAACTTTGATATTCAGTTAACTCATCTATTTTAGAGAATTCTTCTTTTAAATTTTTTTCTGCTTCTTTAAAAAGCAAAACAGTTTCTTCTTTAATTCCAAATTGTTTAAACATATTTTCCTCCTTAATAAGTTCCGCCATCAATTCTTATTATTTCATTATTTATATAGTTTGAATTATCACTAGCCAAAAATGTTACTAGGTGAGCTATATCTTCTGGATTACCTAATCTTTTTAAAAATATTTTATCGGTTTCCGAATCTAAAAATTCCATATCGAAATCTTTTAACTCTGATTCAGTAGCAATAAAACCCGGTGCTACTGCATTTACATTAACATAAGGAGCTAATTGAAAAGATAAATTATGAGTTAAAGATATAATTCCTGCTTTTGAAGCATCGTAATCTAAGCACATAGGAAAATATTTATCTATTCCATTTGTTGAAGTAATATTAATGATTTTTCCATATTTATTTTTCAACATAATTTCACTAATATATTTACTTACTAAAAAAGTCCCAACTAAATTAACTTCTAAAGTCTTCATAAAATTTTCTTTAGTTTTATCTTGAAATAAAGTGTCTATAGCAATTCCAGCATTATTAACTAAAATATCAATTTTACCAAAATTTTTTTTAATTTCCTCAACCATATTTATTACTTCTTCTTCTTTAGAAATATCAGCTTTTATAACTAAAACTTGAACATTATATTTTAGGCATTCTTCTTTTACTTTATTTGCCTCTTCAAAACTATTATTATAATTAATAACAACATTACAATTGTTTTTTGCTAATTCAATAGCACATGCAGCCCCTATTCCTTTACTAGAACCTGTAATAAGTGCAAATTTATTCTTAAACATAATAATACCTCCCTTTTATCAAACATAATATATCACATATTTTATTAAAAGTATAGAAAACTTATATAATAAAAAAACATCAAAATTGATGTTTAAATAGCATTAAGCTCTTGATGAATATTTACCATCAGCAGTTGTAACAAGTATTTTTTCACCTTGTTCAATAAATAATGGTACTCTCACTAACAAACCTGTTTCAACATATGCATCTTTTTGAGCATTATTTGTTGTATTTCCCTTTGTTGCTGAATCAGTTTGAGTAACTGTAAATTCAACTTTATCAGGTAAAACTATACCAAGTAATTCTCCTTCAAACATAATAATATCAACAGTCATATTTTCAATTAAGTAATTTTTATCATTACCCACTTGAGCACTTGTTAATTCTAATTGTTCATATGATTCAAGATTCATAAATACATAAGTATCACTAGAACTATATAAATATTGCACATTTGATTTTATTATATTTGCTTTTTCAAATTTTACGTTAGTATTAAAAGTTCTTTCAACTGTTCCACCTGTTCTTAAATTTTTAAGTTTAGTCTTCATAAATGCAGAACCTTTTCCAGGCTTAACATGTAAAAATTCGACTATTTGATAAATATTTCCTTCTATCATTAAAGTCATACCATTTTTAATATCGTTTACATTAATCATAAAATCCTCCTTATCAAAAAAATAGGAATTACCTATTTCTAAGTTTAATATTTTTTTCTTTTATTTTAACTTTAACTTTTGTTGGCACAATTCTTTCAGTACATTGACTAGCTTGTAATTTAATAAGATTTTTATAATCATAAGTAGTATTCATATTAAATGAACTATACATTATACTATTTTTCATTATTTTTCTTCTTTATGTGCTGTATGTTGTCTACATTTTGAACAGTATTTACTTAATTCTAAACGTTCTGGTGTATTTCTTTTATTTTTTGGAGTTCTGTAATTTTTTTCTCCACAAACAGTACATTTTAATGTTACTAATTCTCTTGCTTCACCTTTTTTTGCCATATTAGTTTCTCCTCCTTTGTAAAACGCTATTTACATTATATCAAATTATTATTATTTTTCAAACATTTTTCGAATATTTTTTCACTTATATTACAATGACAAATTAATAGTAATTAGACAAATAAATTAAAATCACGAAATTTATTATAACATATTACGGGTAAAGTTCAAAATATTTTTCACTAACTCTTTTACTTATTCTTCTATTAACGTTAGATTGATAACTAGAATTTGTGTCTGAATAATAAATATCTGGAGATATTACTGTAAAAGTTACTTTAGGATCGTTATAGGGTACGTAGGCAGCAAATGTATTTGTAATTGTTTCTTTATCTATAATTCCATTATTATCACTGTCAACAAAACTTTGACTTGTGCCTGTCTTTCCAGCAGCATTATATTTATGGTCTAGATATCCTGAACCAGTTCCCCCATATTCAAGGACCGATTTAAATCCTAATTTCACTCTATCAATATACTCTTTTTTTGTATTAACTTTGTTTAAAATTTCGGGTTTATTTTCAAAAATCTTATTGATTAAATTACCATTACTATCATAAACTTCTTTAAGTAAATATGGTTTTAATCTAACCCCATCATTAGCAATTGTTCCTATATATTGCGCTAATTGAATTGTTGTATAATTATCATACTGACCAATAGAATAATCAAGCAACAATCCACCTAATTCTCTAGTTCCTTTATATCCTGTACTTTCAATCGGTAAATCTATTTCTGTTTTAACTCCTAACCCAAATTCGGCAAAAGTATCTCTATATTTTTTGAAAACACTGTTGTCCGGACTAAAAGCCATATCTTTAAAATAGTTTACGCCTGCCACTTTAAGGGCCGTATAAAATTGATATGTATTTGAAGATTGTTTTAAAGCTGATATATCATCAAGAAGACCCAAACTCTTCCATGAACATTTAGCTGGCGCTCCCTTTAATTTTACACAACTATCATATCTTTTTTCTCCTATTTCTAAAGCCCCGTTATTATAGCCTACTATATGTGAAGCCCCTTTTATAATTGATCCAACAACAATGGAAGAAGTAATAGTACCAGGTGTATAATCATAAATTTTATAATTTCCTTCATTTAAAACTATTTGTTTGCCAGAGAGTGCTAAAATTTCACCTGTCTTTGGATTAGTTATTATTACAAATGATCTATTATAATACTCTGTATTTGGTTCTTTTTTTGTCTTAATCAATTCATCTACCAATATACTTTCTACTGCTTTTTGTAATTCTATGTCAATTGTTAAAACAATATCATTACCTCTTTTTCCTTCTTCAATTAGAGCTAAATCACCATTATAACTTAGCTCATATTTGTTTTTTGTTCCTCTTAAATAATCATCATATTGAAGTTCTAAATAGCTTATTCCTACCCTATCATTCATTTTATAACCTTTTTTTAAATAATAATTTTTTAAATTATAAGGTATTCCTGTCTCACTTGAAGATACACTTCCAATTATACTTTTAAATACATCATCATATACGTATTTTCTGTTCCAATCTAATCTTATACCAAAACCTTTTAGTTTATCTTTTTTGCTTGCAACAACAGCATATTCTTTATCTGTTACTGTATCACTTTTAATTACTTTTTCTTCATAAGAATAACCTTTGTTCATTAATGTATAAATATAAGCTGCTTTTTTATCAACTTCATTATATTTATTAATTTCTATCTCGGTTATACGTTCTATTTTCATGGACTCTATTTGTTGATATGTTAACTTTCTTTCTCTTAATAATTTATATTCTTCTTCTGTTATTTTTTTATTAACAACATCACTATTATTCTTTAAAAAAAAATATCTAAGTTGTGTATTGGTGATTTTACTGTAATCTATTTCTATAATTTCACTAAGCTTATAAGCTAATAACATTTCCTCTTCTGAAGTTATATTTTTGGGTTTTTTATAAAAAATAACTTTAACTGGTTCGTTGTCGACAATAAGTTTATTATTTCTATCATATATTCTACCTCTAGGCGCTGTTACTCCTTCAACAATATTTTTTGTTAAACTTATTAATAATTTATTGTAATAAACATTTTTTACAATTTGAATATAAAACAAATAAATCAGCAAAACAATCGAAACAAAACAAGTTAAATATAAAAATATTTTAATTCTTCTATTTACTATATTATTAATATTAGTATACTTTTTATATTCCATTATGTCCTCCGTTCATTAATATATTCTTTAATCATATAATTATATGAGGTGTTTTTATGCTTAAAAATTACATAGAAAAATATGTAAAAAAATTAGACATTAATGATTTTAATGATTTCGCCATTAAAAATAATATATTATTAAATACTAATGAGTTAACTTTATTATACGATTATGCTAAAAAATATTGGGAAACTATAATATATTCAGATCAGTACATAATATTATCAAAAATAGAAAATAAGATTAACTATAAAGCTTATAAGCAAATAGAAGAATTGATTTTAATATATAAAGAAAAATACAACAAATATTTATAATATACTATTACATTATGATTAACTTATAAAAATATATACAAAAAAATATCCAATGCGGATATTTTTTGAATTAACCTATTTTTGATAATAGCTAACAATATCATTTATCAAATTTTCATTAAATTTCTTATTTTTTATCATCTCTATTTCAAATTTATATGGAGGATAAAGTCTATCTTTTCCGTCGATTGAAACATAAGGAGTTTCTAATATTTTAGGAATATCTTTTAATTTTTCATGATAAATAACCTTAAGTAATTTTTCAAACCCAATTTTACCTAAACCAAAGTTTTCATGTCTATCCTTATGAGTATCAATTTCATTTTTACTATCATTTATATGAATACAAGCAAGCTTATCTAATCCGATTATTTTATCAAAATCATTTAGTACTTTTTCGAACTCATTTAAATCATATCCTGCATCATTAATATGACAGGTATCTAAACAAACTTTAATTTTATCTTTTTCGTTTACACCATTAATTATCTGTTTTATTTCATCAAAATTTTTACCGATTTCAGAACCTTTTCCGGCCATAGTTTCTAGCAAAATATTGACGTTTGTTTTCTTATCTAATACTTTATTTAAACAAAATATAATATTTTCTATTCCAATATCTACTCCATTACCAACATGACTACCAGGATGAATAACTAATTTAGTTAAACCTAAACTTTCAACTCTACTTATTTCTTCTTTCAAAAACATGATTGAAAAATCTTTGTTTAATGGATTAGCTAAATTAATTATATAAGGTGCGTGAACTATAATGTTATTAATATCTATACTTTCTTCTTCCATAACTTTTTTTCCTAAATTAGTAAGTTCAACATCAATTATAGATCTATTTGTATTCTGTGGAGCTCCAGTATAAAGCATAAATGTATTTGCACCATAACTTAAAGCTTCTTTTATACTACCTATTATTTGATCATCTTTTTTAAAACTAACATGAGAACCTAATATCATATAACACCTCTAACTATTAAAAATATTATATCATATTAAATCATTTTTTTTAATTATATAAGTTTTATTTTTTTTATAAAAAGCATAAAATATATTTTCTTGTTGGACATTATTATTTTTCATCAGATTATATATCCATTCTTTGTTTTTACCTATTTCTCTTAAAACATCATAATCAATTATTCCATCTAATATAAAAGGCATTGGATATTCATTGGTATTTTTAAAAATAGATAAACTTCCATTATTTTCTAAAATAGCATAATCAACTTCTTCAATACTTTTCACTTCCTTACTTCTAAGTTGGGAAAGAAGATCGTCCAAACTATATCTTAATTTTGTCATTACACTAAAATTAACTTTCCCATCTTTTATAATTATACTTGGTTTACCATCAATAAAGTTTCTAATTTTTTCACTTTTCATTGAAAAATAGCTTAATGATATTTCAATAAAAACTAGCGATACAATAGGCAATATTGAAGTAAATATTGATTTTTCACTTTCTTCTATACATATAGCAGCTAGTTCAGCAATTAATATTGTTACAATTAAATCAATTATATTTAATTCTCCAACTTCTTTTTTGCCCATTAGTCTATAAACTAAAATAATGAAAAAATAAAGCGCAAATGTCTTAAAAACTAATGTAATATACATATTATCACCCTAATTTATTATGTTTATTATCATATTTTTTATTCATATTCATATTTTTAAATAGGAGGTTTTATGAAATATTTAAAAAGTATTGGCATAATGAGTTTAATAATTATCGTATCAATTTTCTTAATTACTTTACTGAATTATTTTGATGTCTTAAATAAAAATATAGTTTCAATAGTTAAACTTCTTCTAATTATCATAACTTTATTTTTAGGTGGATTTTCAATAGGTCAAAAAAGTTACAAAAAAGGATGGATTGAAGGTTTAAAATTAGGTACATTTTTTATTATACTTATTTTCATTTTAAATATATTATTATTTAAAAATACATTTGAAATTAAGAATCTTTATTACTATTTGATTCTTATTGTATCATCTATATTTGGTAGTATGTTAGGAATAAATAAAAATAATAATAAAACATAAAAAAATATCTTAAAAAGATATTTTTTGTTTAGTTACGATGTATAACCCGTAATTGAAATAATATTTAAATTACCATTATAACTTGTATTAGTTCTTTTCATAATTATTTTTATATACCTACTTGAAGTAAGCGCACTCGTATCAAGTGTACAAATACTAGTTGTTGGTGATGTAGCACCATTTGAGAATACACAATTTCTAGTCCAATTTGTATCTGTAGCATTTACATCCGTAGAAAGTCCCATAATACCCTCTATTGAACCAAGTGGCTGAGATGATATCCATGTTTGAATATTAATGACTATTTTAGTATATAAGCTTAAATTAATTGATGAAGAATATAAAACTCTATAATTTATATCCCCATACCAAGATAAACTAGTTTGGTTCATTTTACTTAAAAGTGAAACTGTACATGCTTGGGTATTACAAGAATTAGTTGAAATAACATGATCCTCTGTTCTACAGAAATATGCATTATCAATAGTACTATAGTATTGTCTTCTTTCCATAGTATCACCGCCACCACATGTTTTACTACAAAATGTTGTAACAGCAGCAGGATCATAAGTAACACCTTCACATTTAATTATTTTAAGTCTAAATGGATCTGACACAGGACTTCTATTTCCAAATTTATCAACAGCTCTTACATAATATTCAACATCTAATTCAGGCATTGTCCAAAAACTAAATATTGATTTATCATATGAATAATTAACAAGAGAAGATGTACTAAAAATCGTTTTACTCCAATTTATACCATCAGTTGAAAATTCATAATGAAAAATACCTGACTCATTATCTGTTGAATTAATAACTGTTTTAATTCCTCCATTACTAATAGTTCCACTAACATAAGGAATTAATAGGCTATCAGATCCTGTATATAAATTAATAACAGGCTTAGTAGGTGGAATTGTATCTATTTTTGTTTCATTATAAACAGAAAGTTCCGATAAAACATTGTTTTCTTCAACATATGCATATAAATCACCATTATCTTGTTCCGTTATTTTGGGATTGGAATTACTTTCTTGATAATACCAATAATTTGCCTCCATTGTTGAAGTTGAAACAGAATCACAAGTCACATTTGGAGCTTCTCCATTACCGCAATTATAAGTTAAATTTGTGTCAATAATTGTAGGAATACTCGACTTAACATAAAATTTAGCTGATTCCGAATAGCCGTATTTAATTTCAACTTTTCTGTCTTCATAAAAACCATTAAATGACGGTTTTGGATTACTATCAACAACTTTAAAAATAGGATAATTTTCAACAACTATTGTATCTGGACAATTATCTCCAGAAACTACAGTAATTTTTTTGCCAATTCCATTAGCGCAATATTTTCCATTTGTTACTTCACGCAAAATTATTGAACCGTTAGTTTTATAAGTAACAGTTCCTGAAACCATTTTTTCACCTTTATAATCAAGTTTATTTGAACTATCACTTAAATCAAAAACTATATCTTCATCATTATATTCAAGTGCATTCGTTGAAAAATATACTTTGGCAGAATCAACTAAATTTTTCATACCACTTTCAAAAGCACTTTTTTCTGAAGCTTTTACAAAATTTAATATGAAAGGAATAGTAATAATGCTTAGAATAGACAATATTATTAATACTGCCAATACTTCAAACAATGTAAATCCATTTTTTTTCATTATATCACCCTTATAATTCTAAATAATATCAAGCTATTTTATAAATTAATTATACAACAAATAAAAGTTTATAACAATAAATAATTTATTTTTTATTGTATTCTTTTAGAAAGTTTTCTTTGTATTCTAATATATTATTATTACTAATTGATTCTCTAAGTTCTTCTACAAGTTTAATTAAGAATCTTATATTATGTATTGATAATAATCTTCCACCTAAAGATTCATCACTTGTTATTAAATGTCTAATATAAGCTTTAGTATAATTTTTACATGTATAGCAATCACAATTTTCTTCTAAAACACTAAAATCTTCTTTGTACTTAGCATTTTTTAAATTAATTCTTCCTTGCCTAGTAAATGCATTACCATGACGTGCTATTCTAGTTGGTAAAACACAGTCAAACATGTCTACACCTCTAATAACACCTTCTATAATATCAATGGGGTCTCCTACTCCCATTAAATATCTTGGTTTATCTTCTGGTAAATACTTAATAGCATAATCTACCATTTTATACATTGTTTCTTTATCTTCACCTACGCTAGTTCCACCAATACTATAACCATCAAAATCCATTTTAACAGTTTCTAATGCACTATATTTTCTTAAATCTTCATATTCTCCACCTTGAACAATTCCAAATAAAGATTGACGCGGATTATTATGAACATCTTTACCTCTTTTAGCCCATCTCAATGTTCTATCAGTACTTTTTTTAGCATAATCATAAGTTACAGGAAAAGGAATACATTCATCAAAGCTCATAGCTATATCACTATCAAGTTTATTTTGAATTTCTATTGAAAGTTCTGGAGTTAAAAATAACTTCCTACCATCTAGATGACTTTTAAAATGAACGCCTTCTTCCACGATATCTTTCTTCTTGTTTTTAGCAAGAGAAAAAACCTGAAAACCTCCACTATCAGTTAAAATAGGTCCATCATAATTCATAAATTTATGAAGCCCACCCGCTTTTTGAACCACATCTTCTCCTGGTCTTAACCATAAATGATATGTATTTGATAAAATTACCGCACTATTCATATCTTTTAGCTCTTCTGGAGTCAATGTTTTAACAGTTGCTAAAGTTCCTACTGGCATAAACATTGGTGTTTCATAACTACCATAATTAGTATACAAAATACCTCTTCTGGCACTTGTATTATTTTCTTTTTTTATTAATTCATATTTTATTTTCATACGTCACTTCCCTTCAAAAATTATACATTATTTACAATAATAAAACAACCTACTTGCTTTTTTTGTTTTTTTATAATATACTATAAACTCGCTTAAAGGAGGATATTATGTTAAGAACGAACGGAATTTTTAATTATGAAAATAGATTAAGTAGTACAAAATATGATGAAATAGTAAATTTGGCAGATAAGGAATTAAATCTTTATATAAAAATCAGTTTTTATTTTTATGACAGAAAAAAACTTTATCAAAGAAGTAAAGAGATAATTAAATCAAATCCTAATTATAAGGAAATAACTAGCTTTGTTAAAAGTAATTTTATAAGCAGTGTTGCTAATACAAATTATAGAAAAAACTGTATATTAGAGACAGAATTAGAAAAGCAAATTTTTATAAATAATTTTGTTTTTAATGATGTTGATAATTTTGTTGAAAAACTAAGTACTTATAATTTAACTCTTTCAAAAATTGAAGAGTTAAATAGTAGAATTATAGAAACTAAGAAAAAAGCAAAAGTAACCAAAAAATATGAAATGGTAACACTTGATTTTCCTGAAATAAAAACTATTTGTGATTACTATAATATATCTAGTAAAGAATTAATTATTAATAGAATACTAGAATTATACTATTTTAGAAAAGAAAAATTAGATTGTTTAGATATTAAACCTAAAGTTAAATCTTTAATATAAAAAAGAGATAAAAAATTTTATCTCTTTTCTGTTTCTAAATATACTAAATGACTATTTATATCGCATGAATTATTAAGTTCTTCTTTTAAAACTATATTTTCAGCTAAAGTCTCAACTTTTATAAATTCATTAAATTTATTAATTGCTTTTGTTACTAAATCATCAGCATTGTAATATAAATTTATTCTATCGATGATATCATAATCATTTTCTTTTCTCATATTTTGAACTTTTGAAATTATCTCTCTAGCAATTCCTTCTAAGATTAACTCATCAGTTAAATTAGTATCAAGAATTATAAAATTATCGTTCAAAGTAGCTACATTAAACCCTTCTTTAGAAGAAACTCTTATGTCAACTAATTCATTATTAATTTCATATTTTTTATCTAAAACAGTAATCTCTACTACTTTATTATCTTGAAGACTTACTATTTCTGATTGGCTTAAATTAGCTAATACTTTTGAGTATTCTTGAATATTAGAACCAAATATAGGACCAGCTAATTTAAAGTTTGGTTTTATATTGAAGTTCATATAATTACTAACATCATTAATAAATGTCACTTTTTTAACATTCAACTCTTCCTCAATAAGACCAACTAAGTCTTTAATTAATTCTTCGTTTTTCGAATCAATTAGAACTTCAGATATTGGTTGTCTAACTTTGATCTTAGTTTCTTCTCTAACATTTCTTCCTAAACTAATTAAATCTCTAACTAAATCCATTCTGTCTTCGATTCTTTCATCAATCATATGATCATTAAATGTTGGGAAATCAGCTAAATGAACTGATTCTTCACCTGTTAATTTAATATATATTTCCTCAGTAGTATAAGGTATTACAGGAGCACATAACTTACATAATCCTGTTAATACTTCATATGTTGTTTGATATACAGATTTTTTAGAATCATTCAAAATTGAAGACCAAAATCTGCTTCTATTTCTTCTTATATACCAATTAGATAAATCATCAGATACAAATGAAGTTACCGTTTTAACCACTTCATTTAAATCATACTTTTCATATGCATTAGTTATGTTTTTAACTAACTTATTATATTTTGATAATAACCATTTATCTATTTCTTCTCTATTTTCATATGATACATTGCATTCATCTATATTAATTTTATCAGCATTAGCATACATTTGAAAAAATGAATAAGTATTTTTAAATGGATTAAAGAATTTAGAATGAACTTCCTTACAACCATTAGAGTCATATTTTAAAGGAGTCCATACTGGTGAAGCTTGTAATAAATAAAATCTTACAATATCTGCTCCAAATTCTTTTAACTCAAGAGTTGGATCAACCACATTACCAGTTGATTTACTCATTTTTTTACCAAATTGATCTAAAACCATGTCATTTACAAGAACATTTTTGAAACTAGACTCTCCGGAAATTATTGTTGAGATACATAATAAAGAATTAAACCAACCTCTTGTTTGATCTATTCCTTCTGCAATAAAATCAGCCGGAAATTGTGATTCAAATAATTCTTTATTTTCAAAAGGATAATGGAATTGAGCATATGGCATTGCCCCACTATCAAACCATACATCTAGTACATCTTTGACCCTAGTCATTGATTTACCACATTTTGGACATTTTAAATGTAAATCATCAACATAAGGCCTATGTAATTCAATATCTCTTACATTTTTATCTTCTATTAACATATCTTGAAGTTCACTTAATGAACCTATTACATGCTTTTCATTACATTCATCACATATCCAAATAGGCATCGGACAACCCCAATATCTATTTCTACTAATTCCCCAATCAACCATATTTTCTAACCAGTTATTAAATCTTTTTGTACCAACATACTCAGGATACCAATTTATTTTTTTATTGGCCTCAATTATTTTATCTTTATATGCTGTTGTTTTAATATACCATGCTGGTTTAGCATAATAAATTAATGGTGAATGACATCTCCAACAGTGTGGATAATCATGCGTTATTTTCATTTTTTTGAATAATTTGTCATTTTCTTTTAACCATTTAATTATGTCTATTTCTAATTCAGATTCAGTAACTAATCTACCTTTCCAAGGCCCTTCTAAATAACATCCATCTTTACCAACTGGATTTATAAATGTTATATTGTTTTCTCTAGCAACTCTGTTATCATCTTCACCATATGCAGGTGCGATATGAACTATACCAGTACCATCAGAGTCAGTTACATAATTGTCACTAATTACTTCAAAAGCTTTTCCTTCTACATTAACAAAAGGTATTAATTGCTCGTATTTTATACCAGCTAAATCTGTACCTCTGTATTCTTCAATAACTGAATATTCTTCACCTAATACTTTTTCTGCTAAAGATTCAGCTAAAATAAATTTATAACCCATTGACTCTACTTTAATATATTTTAAATCTGGATTAACACATATAGCTACATTTGCCATTAAAGTCCATGGTGTAGTTGTCCATACTAAGAAATAAACGTCTTCATCGGCTTTTTTAAATGGAACTATTACTGTATTAACAGAATCCTGTTCATAACCTTGTGATACTTCATTAGCTGATAATTCTGTTCCACATCTTGGACAATATGGTAAAACTTTATCTCCATGATAAATTAAACCTTTTTTATCCATTTCTTTTATTAACCACCACTCTGTTTCTATAAATTCATTACTACAAGTTACATAAGGATGATCACAATCTATAAATTGCCCCATCATGTCAGTTACAAGATTAATATCATCTATATTTAGTGCGGTTGCTTTATTACATTCTTTACAAAAATTTTCAATTCCGAAATTTTCTATATCAGCTTTAGTTTTAAAACCTAATTTTTTTTCAACATTTACTTCAATAGGTAAACCATGTGTATCAAGTCCTATTTTTCTTAAAACTTTATACCCTCTCATAGTTTGATATTTACAAAATGAATCTTTTATTGTTTTAGCTAAAACATGATGAATTCCAGGTTTTGCATTAGCATATATTGGTCCATCATAAAAAACCCAAGTCTCATTATCTTTTCTATTTTCAATTGTTTTATCTAAAATATTAACTTCTTTCCATTTTTTAAGAATATCTGCTTCTACTTCACTAGTATGTCTCTTATCTAATTCTTCAAATTTTTTCATAAATCCTCCTTAATATAAAAAAATCACATCCTAATATAAGGACGTGATTACGTGGTACCACCTTAATTTATAGATTAAATCTATATCTTGATACTATAACGCGTTACCGTTTTTATCTTATCCATAAAACGCACTTGAAAGTGATTTAAATTTAATATTATTTATTCTATTACACCAAACTAGAACTCTCTTTTAAATAATTATTTAAATTTCGTCTTTCGCAATTGCTTTAACTTTTAATATTATATAATAAGCTTATATAAATATCAAGTAATTTAACTACCAAAACCAAATAAATTATTACTTTCATACTTTTTTAAAGATTTATAGAAAAATATAATGGAAATAATAAACCAAATAACTGTTAATATTAATATCAATATTAAGTTATTTATTGATATTAATTTAACTATTTCAACCGGTAATGCGCCTAATAATAAAGAAGGCATAATAAACATAAATACAAATCTTAAAATTCCAGTATAAGCTCCACCATGGTATAATGAATTACTTAAAAAAGTTCCATATAATCCATTTGATACATTATAACCATCCATCAAATAAAAAGATACACTCATACAAATTAGTGAAAATGAGTAAAATATAATAGATGATGTAATAATTAAAACAAACGAAATTAATAACTTTAATAATGATAATTTATTACATATAGCGAAAACAACAAAACATACTATTCCAAACAACAAATCACCAATAGCGCTTGTTGAAAGTGATGAAGTAGACACTTTTAATAAAATATTTTTTGGAGTCAATAAATATTTATCAAAATTACCACTTGAAATATATTCTGGAATTTTAAATATTCCAGCAAAAAAAGTACAAACAATTCCAAAATTAGTTGCTGCAAAACCATATAATCCAAATATGTCTAAAGGATCCCATCCATTTAATTTTCCAACTGTTTTTCCAAAATAATACCATAAGATTAAGAATGCAATATTATTAATTGCCATACCTAAAATAGTGATTATGAATGAGCTTTTTAACTCTTTTTCATTCTTAAAATTTTTTTTAATATTTATTAAAGCTAATTTTATATTTCCCATAATTACCCTCCGTTAATCATTGCTTTTTCTTTTGTTTTTTTATATAAATATATAATAAGTATTCCAAAAACAAATATCCAAGCAAGTTGAAATCCTATTCTTAATAAAAAATCATTATTCCATGAAGAATAAACTGTACTAGAAGCAAAATTAATGGCTCCAAACGGACTAGCATAAGCAATTATTTTCATAAAATCCGGAAACATTGAAATAGGGAGATAACTACCACCTAAAATCATAACAAATTTATCAACAATCCAATGAATGGGTCTTATATCTTGGATAAAAAATGATGTTAGCCCAATAATACCATAAATTAGTAATCCTAAAATTTGCCCTAATACTAAAACAATAGTAAAAGTTGGAATAAATATTAAGGGGTCTACATTTGGTATCCCAATAGACAAAACCATTACTAATGATCCCATTAAACTTATAAATAGAAAAGAAAAAAGTCCTTGTCCAATAACCTTATAAAAACTAATTGTTAAATAATTAATTGGCTTATTTAAAAACATCTCTACATTTCCACTTTTTACCTCAGTCATTATAATGTTATCAATTCTTCTAATATTAAGTGTCATAATACAAAAATAAATGAACATACTCCACATTGTTGTTTTATAGTCTACTCCATTAATAGTTCCACCATTTATTTTAAAAATATAAGCGTATAACAAGAAAACTATAAAACATCTTGAAACCATATTAAAAATATCTAAAATCAGATTTGTTTTATCCTGCATTTGATTTTTCATGAATATTTTTATAACAGTTAAAGCAAATCTAATTTTTTTCATAAATACCTCTTATTATGTTTTCAAGAGATTCGTTATCAATATTAATATCATCAATATCAAAAATATCAATCAATTTTTGTAGTGCTTTTTGAGTACTAATTATACCTATATTTACTTCAACAACAATTTGATTTTTTTCCTTTTTTGTATACTTCATACCCTCTAATAATTCTGGAAAATTATTAAATTCTACATTTGGAGTAATAATTATATTTTTAACTTTTAGATAATCCGAAAGTAATTGTTTTGTACTTGTATCAATTATTACTTTTCCATGGTTAATAATAACGCATCTATCACAAATACTTTGAATATCTTCAGTATCATGACTAGTTAAAAAAATCGTTACCTTTTCTTCTTTGTTTATTTTTAATAACAAATCTCTTAGATTTTTTTTAGAAATAACATCTAAACCTATTGTTGGTTCATCAAGAAAAATAATTTTTGGACTATGCATTAATGAAGTTGCTATTTCTGCACGCATTCTTTGACCTAAAGATAATTTTCTTACAGGTTGATTAATAAATTCATTTAAATCAAATAAATCAGAAAGTTCTGTTATTCTTCTCTTTATTTGGATCTTGCTCATATCGTACATTGCTCCAAACATTTCCATACTTTCTGTTAATGGTAAATTTGGAAGCAATTGACTTCTTTGTCCAAAAACTGTTCCTATTTTATAAGAAATTTTATTTCTATCTTTAATTGGAGTTAAACCACTTATTTTAATACTACCACTTGTTGGGTATAAAATACCCGTCAGCATTTTTATTGTTGTTGATTTTCCAGCACCATTTGGCCCAATAAAAGCAATAGTTTCACCTTCTTCAACAATTAAAGAAATATTGTCAACTGCTTTAACTACTTTTTCTTCTTCTTTAAAGAAACCACGTAAAAAACCTTTTTTATTTTTTTTAACTTTGTATTTATACTCTTTTGAAAGATTATTAACCTCAATAATATTCATATTATTCACTTCCTATCTTAATAATATATACCTTATTTATATTAAACTAGTATTTGGTTTTAATAAAAAAGAATGAATAATCATTCTATAATTCTATTTCATCTATTTCATCAACTATTTCTAATTGAGCTTCTACTATATCACGAACTCGTTTCTTGAAAATATTAACATTTCTTTTAAGTAAATTTGCTTCATGTTCAGTTTTTTCTGCTCTAATCAAAGCTTCATTAATAATTCTATTAGCATTTCTTTTAGCATCTTCAAGTACAGTTTCAGATTCATTATGAGCATTAATTTTTATTTGCTCACTTGTTTTTTGAGCCATTAAAATTGCTTTATTAAGAGTTTGTTCCATACGTTCATATTGAAGCAATTTTTCTCTTAAATTACTATTTTCTTTTTCTAGTTTTTTAAGTTCAGCAATTTTTATATCTTTTTGTTTAAGCTCCTCAACCATATTTTCAACTTGGCCAATTACTTTATCTAAAAATTTATTAACTTCATCTGGATCATAACCACGCAAAGTGCGACTAAATTTATCCATATGGTTTCACCTCTTAAAAGCTACTAAAGTAGCAAACTTTCCTTTTATTACCACTCAATGTTGATATCATCATTATCATGAATATCTTTACCTTGTGTTTCCTCAGTTATTTTTCCTTGGATATTAATATTGTTTGGAGTACATAAGAATATTCCTCCACCAATTTTTTGCAAATCTCCACTTATAGCATATATAGTACCTGCTAAAAAATCTATTATTCTTTTAGCTTGATCTGAAGTAACTCTTTTTAAGTTTACTACTACAGTATTTCTCATTTTCAAATGATCTGCTATTTGTTGAGCCTCTGAATAAGCACGAGGTTCTAATAAAATCATTTTTGTATTTCCATCATTTTCAACCAAAGCTTCCTCTGTTTTTAAATCATAGTATTGATCACCTGACACGCTATCTGAAAAAACTTCATCCCCACCTGATAGTATTTTTTTTAATATTCCCACTTTATTTCCTCCTTAGATATTTTCTTCATTCTATTGTTAATTTTACCACATAAAAAATCAAAAGAAAATATATTTTTCAAAAAAAAGGAATAATTTGTATTATTCACTTAATTTTTAATGATAAATTTTAAAAGTAATTAATTTATACTATTAAAATTCTATTCTTTTATTGATAAATTCGACAATTTGATCTATTGGAACGATAATTTGTTTCATTGTATCTCTATCTCTTATTGTAACAGTATCATTATTTAGTGTTTCATCATCTACTGTTATACAAAATGGAGTACCTATTACATCTTGTCTTCTATATCTTTTACCTATATTAGAAGCTTCATCATATGTTGTCATAAAATGTTTACTTAATTTTTTATATAAATTTAAAGCTTTATCTGAATGATATTTTTTAATTAATGGTAAAACAGCTACTTTATATGGAGCTAGATAAGGTATTAATTTTAATACTTCTCTCTCTTCACCATCCTCTAATGTTTCAACCGAATATGAGTTAAATAGTACTGCTAAAACTGTTCTATCTAATCCATAAGTTGATTCAATAATATATGGAATATATTTTTCATTAGTATCAGCATCAAAATATTCCATTGAAGTTTTACTAAACTCTTGATGTTTTGTCAAATCAAAATTAGTTCTATTATGAGTACCATTTATTTCTCCCCAACCAAATGGAAATAAGTAATCAATATCACAAGCTGCTTTAGCATAATGAGCTAATTTTTCATGATCATGAAATCTTAATTTGTTTTCTGGAATACCAAGTGACATATAAAATTTCTTTCCATAGTCCTTAAAATAATCATACAATTCAGTATCTGTACCTTCTTTACAAAAAGTTTGAAATTCCATTTGTTCAAATTCAATTGTTCTAAACGTAAAGTTACCAGGTGTTATTTCATTTCTAAAAGCTTTACCTATTTGTCCTATTGAAAAGGGTAATTTACATCTCATGCTTCTTAAGACATTTGAATAATTCACATATTCTCCTTGAGCATTTTCTGGTCTTAAATAAATAACACTTTTGGCATCTTGAGTTACACCCCTATAAGTTTGAAACATTAAATTAAATTGTCTTATATCAGTAAAATCTTTACTCCCACATTTTGGACATAAAACATTATTTTTTCTAATATAATCCATCATTTCTTCTTGAGTCATACCGTCAGCTTTAGCATTACTATCAAATTCATCAATTAAATTATCAGCTCTATGTCTCATTTTACATCCTTTGCAATCAATTAAAGGATCTGAAAAACTACTTACATGTCCGCTTGCCTCCCAAACTGTAGGATGCATTAAAATGTCAGCATCTATTTCATATGAATTTGGTCTCTCTTGAATAAATTTTTGTCTCCAAGCATCTTTAATATTGTTTTTTAATCTTGCTCCAAGTGGACCATAATCCCAGGTATTAGCTAAACCTCCATATATTTCACTACCTTGAAATATAAATCCATATTGTTTACAGTAATTAACTAATTCTTGCATTGTTATTTCTTTCATAAAAATCTCTCTTTCTAATAAAAAAACTTTTAGAAATTATAAGGACGAGTTTACCCGCGGTTCCACCTTACTTATTCTAAAAGAATCTGCTTTTATCATATTGCTCTTGGTTTCCAACCCAGTCATCACATCTATATATTTATTTTAATACAATATTTTTAAATAGTCAATTATAATTCAACATTATGATATACATTTTGAACATCTTCTACATCATCTAACATTGTAAGTACTCTTTCAAAAATAATCAAATCTTCATTTGTTAAAGTTACTTTTTCTTTAGCTATATAAGTTATTTCATCTATATCAAATTCAATATTTGGCAATTTTTTTTGAATTGAATCTTTAATAATATTTGAGTTTTGTGGATTTCCATATACAACTATCACATTATCTTCTACTTCAATATCAACAAAATCAGCATCATTTTCAATTAAAGCTTCTATTACTGATTCTTCATCCATTCCTTTAAAACCTACAACGCACAAATGATCATAATTAAATGAAACACTACCAATTGCCCCCATTTTAATATGACACTTATTGATAACTGTTCTTAAATCACTAATGCTTCTATTTAGATTATCAGTTAAGCATTCTACTATTAGAGTTGAACCTGAAGGACCAAAAATTTCGTATGTTGCTTGTTGATAATTTTCATCTATTCCACTATTAACTTTATCAATAGCTCTTTTAATTATATCTCCTGGAACTTGTTCTCTTTTTGCTTTTTCTACTAATCTTTTTAAAGCATTATTACAAGATATATCGCTTCCACCATTTTTAGCTGTTTGATAAATTTCTTTGGCATACATTGCATATAATTTACCTCTTACTGCTCCTGTTTTTTGTATGCTTGCTTTTCTTACTTCATATGCTCTTCCCATAAAATCACTCTTTCTAATTTATTATATAATACATTATTTTTCTCAATTTTACAACAATTAAAATTTTTTATTATCTAAATTTTCTTTTTCTAAATCATCAATTTATATCATAATATTAAAAAAAGACAAATTTGTCTTTTAATTAATAAATCCTGAGCACTTACCACAATCCATATTAACTACTTGGCATTCTTCAGAACAAGAAAATTGTGGTTGATATGTATGTTTATAAATATGTTTATTTACAGTATGTGTATGAATTGGACATACATGTGGAATATTATGATAAAATTCTTGTTCAACACATTTTGTTATAGTTGGTTCAATAACTTCAGTTTCCATCATTGGTCTTGGTTGCTCCATCATACCATACCCTTGTCTGTTACAACAAAATTTATTTCCAAACATTATAACTCCCCCTATCTACACTATGTTATGTATAAGAGTGAATAATTGTATGTGTTATTACCTTAATAATTTTAAATATACTAATTAATCTCTAAAAAAATCTTTAATCATTCTGTCATATTCTTCATCAGTATACATTCTCATTTCGTTTTTTAAACCAAACTCATTAAAAAATCAATACTAGTTAAAAATTTAATTGTTTCTTCAGGCATATTTCCTCCTAGAATGGCATTTTCCCATTTTTAAATTGCTTCATCATTGTTTTCATTTGGTCAAATTGTTTTAAAAGTCTATTAACTTCTTCAACACTTCTTCCACTACCTTTAGCTATTCTTATTTTTCTACTAGCTTTTAATATAGAAGGATCTTTTCTTTCCTCTAATGTCATCGATCTAATAATAGCTTCAACATGAGCCATATCTTTTGGATCAACTTTAACATTAGAAATACCCATTTTCTTGGCACCTGGAATCATTTTCAACAAATTTTCTAAAGGCCCTAATTTTTTTATTTGTTCTAATTGAACTAAGAAATCTTCTAAATCAAATTTTCCTTTTTGCATCTTTTTAGCAGTTTCCATAGCCACATCTTGATCAATAACTGATTCAGCTTTTTCAATCATAGACATTATATCTCCCATACCAAGTATACGAGTTGCCATTCTTTCGGGATAAAATTCCTCTAAACCATCTAATTTTTCACTAACACCAATAAACTTTATAGGTACATTAGTTAAATGTCTTATTGACAGAGCTGCCCCTCCTCTAGTATCACCATCTAATTTAGTTAAAATAGCTCCCGTTAATGGCAGTTTACTATTAAAACCATTAATAACATTAATAGCATCTTGACCTGTCATACTATCTACGACAAGTAAAATTTCATTTGGGCTAATAGCTTCATTTATATTAACTAGTTCATTCATTAACTCTTCATCAATATGCAATCTACCTGCTGTATCTATTAATACATAATCGAAATTATTTTCTTTAGCAAATTTAATAGCATTTTCTGATATTAAAACAGGATTATTTGTTCCTTCACTATAAACTTCAATTCCTAATTCTTTACCTATTTGTTTTAATTGATCTATAGCCGCTGGTCTATATATGTCACAAGCTACAAGTAAAGGTTTTTTCTTGTGTTTTTTCCTAAGCATATTTGCTAATTTACCAATTGTAGTTGTTTTACCACTACCTTGTAGACCAACAAGCATTAAAACTGATAAATTGGAACCCACATATAAATCTTTCTTTCCTCCACCTAAAAGCTCGACTAGTTCATCTTTCAAAATTTTAACAAACATCTCTCCAGGTTTTAAAGATTTAGCAACCTCTTCTCCTAAAGCTTTTTCTTTTACTTTTGAAACAAATTCTTTTACTACAACATAATTAACGTCTGCTTCTAATAAAGCAAGTCTTATTTCCCTTATAACTTCACTAATATTATCTTCACTAATTTTACCATAACCTTTTATTTTATTAATAGCAGATTCTAATCTATCTCCTAAACTTTCAAACATTTTCATCACCTTATAATATTATACATTAAAAACCAACCAAAAAAAATAAGCTTTCACTTATTTTCTAAATATTCTTATTTTTTTAAACAATAATTCGAGATAATAACATTAACAAAATAGCTGATGTTATAAAATATATAGAATATTCTTTAAAATAATTGAATTTCTTAGTATCAATATATGCTTTAACTTGTAAAAAAACATACAAAGAAAAAAGCAATCCAAAATTAATTAATAAACTAAAAATGATTTGTGAAACTAATTCATATTCATTACCTATACTAACTACAAGAATACTTATAAAAGAAGTAATTATTAGCATAACAATTGAAAATAGATCATTATCACTTATTTTTTTAGAAAAAACTTTTCTAAATACACTAATTATAATTAAAATAATTGAAAGAAATAAAATAGTTTTTAAATAAAACAAATTTGTGTTTTTTAATACAACATTATAAATTATGTAAGTTATCAATGATAAAAAAGATGAATAAAATATAACAATATAACTATACTTAATAATTTTTTTATCAAAATTTATATTTCTTGATACTATAAAAAATTGAATTAAAAAAATTGAAATAAAAATATTAGTTAGATTCATTATCTTTACCTCCTCTTAATTTGTTAAAAAAAGCACAAACTATACCCATTAATAACAAAGCTATAGCTAAAGTATCCATAACAGAAATTGGAAATAGTAAACTATCATTAAATATCTTATAAACTGATTTATATCCTGTAATACCACTTAGAGAGTCCATTAAAGTTATCGTATTACTTTCTATTATTTCTCTAAATAAAGAAATCAGAGTTATAAAAAATAAAAATGAAACTGCTATTTTTATAGATTCAAGTAAACTTTTTTCGTTTACTAACAAAATTTCTTTAGCAAATACTATTTGACTTATTAATATTAAAGGCAAATATAAACCTAAAGAGTTATTTAAAGCTGGTATATATTTATTTATAAAATACTCCATTATTATAATCAAAATAGAACTAAAAATTAAATAAGTAAAAGTTTTTATTTTCGAAGATAATGATTTAAATATTAAATTAATTATATTTGAAAAAATTAGAATTATTGAAAATATAATTCCAAATATATATCCATTTTCCAACGTTTTTGTCATTAATAATCCAAAACACAAACTTATAATTAAGATAAATCTTGATTTTTCATCTAACATTTTGTTTATTAGTTTCATACTTTCCTCCATAATTTCCAAGTATTATATTATCTAAACTATATAATACCTTGTTACTTGTAAAACTACCCAGATATTCTTTAAAAGAATTATCATCTATAAACGAATATCCGTTACTTAGTAATTCATTAAGTAATTTTTCATTTGATTTCTTAAGGTTTTCAGAAGGCCAAGATTTAAAAGGATCTAATAATATTTTATTTTCTTCATAACAGAATTGACCGTATGTAGTATCTATTAAAAAATAATTCAAATTAGAATCAGAATCTTTAAAGCTAGAAATCAAAAAAACATGTTCTTTTAATTCAGGAAAAAGTTCTTTAATATTCACCATATAAACTTTGAAATTCAAATCATTTAATTTTATTTTAATATTGTTACTTATTACTTTACATAAGCCACTCATTTCGTTTACATATTTTCTAACTTCACATACCTCACTTTTGATCGTTTTTTCCAAAAGTAACAAAGCATCTTTTTTATCATATTTAGTAATATTTAATATAGATTCATAAAAATCCAACATATTATCCCCCTTAATTAAGCTATTTATTATAATCATTCATTACATTTATTAATAGTTCTTTTATACCTGTACTTGTATAAGTAGCCCCACTTACTGTATCGATATTTTTTAAATCGCTTGTATTTTTTAGCTTATTAATATAATCATTTTCAGTTACAATAGTATAATATTCATCATTACATTTTGTTATTTCGTAGCTTACAACTTTACTATTCTTAATTTTAATTTCTGCTTCTATAGGTCCTTCAAAACCTTCACCAATAACAGAATAAATAGTTTCATTGTTTACTGTTTTTTTGCTTACAATTTTAAAGTCTTCTTTACTTTTATCTACTTTATATTTAGAACTTAATAAATTTAATACAGGTATTAATATTAATACTAAAACAGAAATAGAAATTATTATTTTTTTAAAGTAATTCTTATTTCTTATACCTATTTTATCTAATACAAATACAAGTAAATTCATTATTAATATACTAGTAAGTACTCCTTCTGGATAGTGTGTTAAATGTCTAAATATGACAGTTAAAATACCTAAACAAATTCCATATAAAACTTGGCCAAAAGAAGTTGTTGGACTAGTTACAGGATCAGTGGCCATAAAGATTGCTCCAAACATTAAACCACCACTAAATATCTGGAATAATGGATACCATACTCCAAGATTGTAAAAACTCCCGATTATTGTAGAAATAAATAATACGGTTGTAATATATATAATAGGGATTTTAATTTTAATAACCTTTTTAAATTTTAAATATATTAAACCTATTAAACAAAGCAAACTGCTTGTTTCTCCAACACTTCCCGGTATTGTTCCAATAAAGAAATCCATTAAATTTCCATAAGGTTTAACCAAAGTATCATAACTACCTATACCTTCAACTACATTTGATAACGGTGTAGCTTTACTTATAGTATCAACTTCATAACTATTTAAATAACCACCATTACTTACTATTACCGATGAATAAACCGAAACAACAAATAAACAACCAATTAAAGCTGGATTAAATATATTATGTCCAAACCCGCCATAAATCATTTTTCCAAAAATTATTCCTATAAAACAAGCAATAATTAATACTAAAATAGGTGTATTTAAAGGCAAAACAAGAGCAATAAATAAGCCTGGAATTATACTATAATGACTTTCTTTTTTTGCAAAAAAGCAAAATATACTTTCAAATAAAAATGTTGATACCATCCCAACTAATATGAATAAAAGTGGATAAAATAGCCCAAATATATCTGTTTTATCATGAGTAAAAGGAATAATACCATTTTTATAAAAAGTAAACATTATAATTGGTAAAAGTGACATTAAAAGATAATTCATCATTTTATTGGTACTATTTTTTGATTTTATAAACGGTCCCATATTAACACCTCTTTAAACTATTTTTTGCTTCTATTACTTTGTCTCTTACTTTTATCTTAGAAGGACAAATATACGAACAAAGACCACACTCTATACAGTCAAGAGCTCTTAAATCTTTTAATCTTTCAATATTATTTACATAATCTTTTATCAAAACTGGATCTAATTGCCTTGGACAAACCATAGTACATTTTCCACATCTTAAACAGGGTTTCTCTTTTTCTTCAAAAATATCTAATAACAATATAGAATTTATTGATCCATCTATAATTTGATTAGTATATTCTTTACCCATCATAGGACCACCTAATATTACGGTTTTATTTTGAATTTTTAATTCATCCAATATATATTTAATGTCTGTTCCAATTTTAACAAAATAGTTCTCATTAAAACTATCATTTAAGGCTATTGTAACTACTCTTTCATTTAATCTAAAACCTTCAAATAACCTACTAATTGCATATATAGTAGATACGTTATTTACTACTATATTTTTTTCAATTGGAATTTTATCATAATTTACTTTTTTAATTGATTTAATTAAACTTCTTTCCCAACCTGCAGGATAAAAGTCATCTACTTCAATTAGTTTTATTTTTTCATTTAAGTATTCTTTAAAGTAAGAACCTATATTATGATTATTTTTTTTAACTGCTATAAACGTTTCTTTAATATTATTAATTTCCATTATTTTTTCAATTGTCTGAACTATTTCTTTAGAATGTTCTTTGCAAATCATATAGTCTGCTGTAATGTATGGCTCACATTCAACGGCATTTACTATCAAAGTTTCTATAGAATTTGTTATGTATTTTTTATATACAGGAAAACCAGCTCCACCCATACCTGTTATACCACTATCTTTTAATAAAGAAATGAAGTTCTCTTTATTAATTTCACATAAATCTATTTTCTCTATTTTTTCTTTAAAATCATTTTCTATTTTAATGTAATCATTTATTTCTATAACTTTACCTGATACAGAAGAAACTAATGAGACATCTTTTAAAGAAGTGGCTAAAATCGTACTTATTAGAACTTTATCATCTATTTCAACTAATAATTCATAACCATCTTTAACTTTTATATATATATATTCAGGTGTCTCTAATTTTTTTATTTCACTATCATTATTAATTTTTTTATGTTTTTCCAATTTTATCTTCTTCATAGCATCACTCTATTCTATAGTAATTATACAATTAATATTAAGAAAAAACAATAAAAAGAATCTTAATCGTAACTAAGATTCTTTTACAAGTCATTTTATTCATCCTTTCTATTCAATAATTTTATATATATTTAATTTTAGGAGTATTTTAATATTTAATTTTTAAAATCTTTCATATCACCTTTCCTTTCAATATATATATTATAGTTTTAAAATGTGAATTTATTATGATTAAATGATGAAATATTTTATCAATAAAAAAATCTAGTAAACTAGATTTATTCGTACATATTAATTGTAGCTTCATTTGAGTAAACTTTTACTTTTACTTGCCAAAGTAAACTATAATTATAAATTTTATTTTCTTTTAAATTATCAATAAATTCATTTAAATATAAATTATTTAAACTATACTCTTTATTCTTATAATCTCTATCAATTTCAATAATATCATTATATCCATCTCTATCAACAAATATAGTATTATAAACATCATTATAATATGTTATTTCAAATCTTAAAACATTATTTTCTAAACTATTATCAATTTCTTTTTCTATTTCATATAATATTTGCGTATTTTCTTCTATTTTCACTTCATGAGTTTCTTTAACTTCTTTAAAATTATTAGGAATAGTATTTGCAAATTTTAAATTGGCTAAATAATCAAATGTCATGATTCCTCCTATTACAATCAAAAATACATTGATAAAAATAGGATAGATGTGAATATTTTTTTTGCTGAACAATAATTTATAGATTAAATCAGCAAAATATCCAAACATAGATGTGATTCCAATCATAAGCAATAATAACCCATATATTGAAATTCCTTTGATTATTAAGTACCCTATAACACAAATACTAATTACCATACCTATTTGAATAAACCAAATCGGTATCAAGATTAGCACTACACACCATATTTTAATAAAAATAAGTAAAAATGTTCCAAAAGCATCATTTGATTTGATATTATTATTTGGTTTATTTGATGAATCCTTTGTCTCATTAATTTTTTCTGACTTTTCTTCTTTAATGATATTTTCCTTAATATTGTCTTCTTCTTTAGTTTTGCTTATATTATTTATAGATTTATCATTTTGATTGTTCTTTTTTGTATACTTATTTACAACTATTACAACAAGTAAAACACATACTATAAAATAGATTAATTCAACTAAAACTTTCCAAGCTAATACTGAAAAATGACTAAATGGACCAAAACCTATACCAAATATTCCAGAACCTACTTCTGTTATAATATGAAATGGTATTTTTAAAAATGCTAAACAAACTAGTATTAATAATACTTTTATTATTATTTCAAATATAGTTGTAAGATTAAGCTCATTTTCATTTTTTTTGAATCCATCTACTATTTCTTCTGTAACATCTGTTAATTTTTTCGCACCTTTTTTTATAAATTCTTCACTACTTTTAATAAAGTCATTTGTTTTTTCACTAAAATCACTCTTATTATAATTAGGGTTAATTTTATAAGCTTTAAGTATTTCTTCAGCTAATTCATCAATATTACCAAATTCTTTAACTGATTCTTCCTCTGTTTTTCCATGTTTAACTTTTTCATCAATAATGTCACTATATTCATTTATAATATCTTTTTTTTCTTCATCACTAAGTACTGTTAGTTTTTTTTCTAAATCCTTTAAAAATTTTTGTTTATTCATTATTTTTCACACTCCTTTATAAATTTACTGACTGATACCGAAAATACATTCCAGATAGCCAAAAGTTCTTTCATGTAATCAAGCCCCAACTTAGTTATTTTATAATACTTTCTTGGTGGCCCTTCTGTTGACTCAACTAAATAAGTTTCTGCATATTTTTCATTTGTTAACCTTTTAAGTAAAGGATAGATTGTTCCATCATTAACGTCAACCACTTTAGATACTGATTCAATTAATTCATAGCCATACATATCTTTTTTATTAATAGATTCAAGTACTATAAGTTCTAGTACTCCTTTTTTCATTTGAGTATTAATAATATCACCTCACTAATACTAGTTTATACCAACTACCTTGTATTGTCAAGTACTAATTTATTAAAAATAGTAAATAATTTATCAGAAAAAAAACAAGTTTTAACTTGCTTTGTTTTTTTCTTCCTTGAAGTCTTCTTTATATTCTTCAATCTTTTCTTTTAAATCTTCTTTAAAAAATCTATATGTTGTTATAATCATTATAGCAAGTGGTAATGAAATAATTATCCCAATTATCCCAAATAATGCCCCACCAACGAAAACACTCATAATAACTATTAATGGATGAACTTTATTTGTTTTACCATAAACAAGTGGATTTATTACATATCCATCTACTCCTGATAAAACAACTGAAACTATCACAGTTTTTATAAATAAATTAGGGCTTATTACAAATGCTGTAATAGCTGCTAATAAATTATTACATATTCCTCCAAAATAAGGTATAAGGCCTGCAATCATTGCTAAACATCCTAATAAAATTGCATTTGGATGTCCTATTATAGTATAAATTACCGAATATTCAACAGCTGATATAAGTGCTATTCTGAAAAATCCAATTAAATAACTATGCATTTCTTTATCCAATAAATTTACATATCTATAAATCTTCTTAGACTTTTTCAATAAATATTTTTTTAAACCTGCTCTAATTCTATCCATGTCTGCTAAAAAATACATAGCCGCCGAAAAAGAAATTAAAGCGGATGATAAATATCCAAGAGATACCCCAATAATACTTAATGCTCCATTTGAAACATATTGTCCCAATTTAACAACAATATCATTAAAATTAGTTGATAAAGTATCTTGAACACTAGACAAATCAACACTAGAATCAAATGAAAATTCTTTTATAAAAGTTATAATCAAATTGAATAAACTTGTCAATTGTTCAAATAAAAGAGGAAAAACAATTATTCCTAAGCAAGTAATTACTGAAAAAATAAGTACTAATATTAAAATAATTGCTAAAGTTTTAGGAACTCCTTTTTTTCTAAGCCAATTTAATAATGGATATAAGGCGTAAGCAATGACAAATGCTAGTAAAAATGGAAATGAAACACTTGCCAATTTAGTAATTAATCCTATCCATAAATTTCCTGTCTTATACAACAAAAATATTATTGTCATAATTATTGCAGAGTTTAATAATTTGTAATCTAATTTATTTTTTAACATAATTACCTACTTTCTAAGATAATACTAACTGGTCCATCATTAATAACATTAACTTTCATATCTGTACCAAACATACCAGTTTCTACATTTAAATATTCACTCAATTTTTCATTAAAAAGATTGTATAACTTTATTGCTTCACTTCCATTTAATGAGTTGATATAACTTGGCCTATTTCCTTTTTTTGTTTCTGCATAAAGGGTAAATTGTGAAATACTAAGTATCTCTTTCTGTACTTCTAAGATAGATTTATTCATAATACCCGTTTCATCTTCAAATATTCTCAAATTTATAATTTTATTTATCATATAATCTATATCTTTGTCATTATCTTCTTTTCTAAAACAAACGAATAATACTAATCCACCTTCTATACTACCTACTATTTTATTATCAACTTTAACCGATGATTCTAAACATCTTTGTATCAAAATCCTCATTACTTTATAATTCTTTCAGCTTCAATAACGCTAGAAATCATTCTTAAATCATTTATATATTTCATTAGTTTTTCTTTATTTTCTACTAATAAAGTAACTTCAAAAACTATATCTGATTCATTATTATAAGTATTAATAGTCTGTATATTTATATTATTATTTGATGTTTTTGATATTATTTCTAATAAAATATTTTCTGTCTTTTCTGTTCTGATTATTAAACCAGTTGAATATTTTTTACCTGATATATGATTCCATTCTACATCTATTATTCTTTCTTCTAACTGACTAATATTAGGACATACCATTCTATGTACTGATATACCATATCCTTTAGTTATATAACCAACTATTCTATCACCTGGAACTGGTTTACAGCAAGAAGCTAAAGAAACTTTTATATCTTCTATTCCAGATACAATAACATCGTTTTTAATATTAACACTAACTTCTTTACCCTGAACTTTTTTTAAAAGAATATCTTCTTTTTTATCATTTGCTCCTATGATTAAATTAATAACTGCTATAGGACTTATCTTACTATTTCCAATAAATATATATAATTCTTCTATACTTCCGATTTTAAATTCACTTAATATTTTTTGAATATTTTCATCGCTCAAAAATTCATTAAAAGGTAATTTTTTCTTTCTTAACTCTTTTTCTAATATTTCTTCGCCTTTAATATAATATTCTTCTTTATCAATTTTTTTAAAAAAAGATTTTATTTTATTCTTAGCCTGAGTTGTTTTGGCCATATTTACCCATTCACGACTAGGTCCCAATGAATTTTTGTTGGTATTTATCTTAATAATATCATTGTTCTTAAGTTCATAGTCAAGAGAGACTATAGAATTGTTTACAATGGCTCCAATCATCTTATCTCCTACGCCGCTGTGTACTTTATATGCAAAATCTATTGGAGTTGATCCACTCGGTAGTTCAACCACATCACCCTTTGGTGTAAAAACATATATGGTATTATCAAATACATCTTCTCTAACCGAATTAACAAACTCTTCATCTGTTGTCTCATCATTATTAAGCTCAATTATTGATCTAAAAAATTGTAATTTTTGTTCCATATTATTTTGGACAGACAATTTAGAAGACCCTTGTTCTTTATATGACCAATGTGAAGCAATACCCTTTTCAGCAATTAAATCCATATCATAAGTTCTTATTTGAATTTCAAACAAAAATCCATCTATACCGAAAACTGTTGTATGTAAAGATTGGTATAAATTTGTTTTTGGCATAGCAATATAATCTTTAAATCTTTTAGGAATCGGTTTAAATTTAGAATGAATAATCCCCAACGTTTGATAACATTCTTGTTCTGTAGTTACATATATTCTTAAAGCTAACAAATCATATATATCACTAAATTTTCTACCTTTATCTAATTTTTTATATATGCTATATATACTTTTTGCTCTACCTTTTATTTCATGTTCAATATTGTTATGTAAAAGTAAATCACTAACATTCTCTTTCATTTCTATAACTGAAGAATCTCTTTCAGATTTAGTTTGATTTAATTTATCAACTATATCAAAATAAGCATCTGGTTTTAAATATCTTAATGATAAATCTTCAAGTTCACTTTTAAAAGCATTCATACCTAATCTATGGGCAATAGGAGTCAGTATTTCCAAAGTTTCTTTAGCTTTTTCCTTTTGTTTTTTTTCATTATGAACCCATAGTGTGCGCATATTATGAATTCTATCAGCAAGTTTTATTATTATAACTCTAACATCTTCACATAGACCAACTAATATTTTTCTTTGAGTAGCTATAGTTGCAGCCCCTGCAACATCAAAATTAATTTTATTGATTTTTGTTACTCCATCAACCAAATCTGCTATTTTGAAAGAAAATAATTTAGATAATTCTTCTTTACTAACATCACAATCTTCTAAAATATCATGAAGTAATCCAGCACATATTGTTTCAACATCAGCATGAACTTCTGTTAAAATATAGGCAACATTAAGAGGATGTTCAATATAATCTTCACCTGTTAATCTTTTTACCCCATAATGCATATTACAAGCATAATCATAACTTTTTTTAACAAGTTCCAACTCTTCTTTTCCCATATAAAAAGACAATTTTTCAATTAAATCTTCGATAGTTAATCCTAAATTTCTTTTTGTCATACGATCACTTCTTTCACATTATTACGTGACTTTTATTTTTTTCTTTAGAAACAACTAAAACAGGTTCTTTAGCAAACCTAATTCTTTTTTGAATAGTATTTTTTATATAGTCATCCAAACTTTCATATTTTTCTATATAGTTCATTACTGTTTCATCGTTTGAAATTATATTTTTAGTAATTTCTATTTCTTGGTCATTTATTTTTGCATCCATAAGAGCTCTAAGGTATTTTGTTAACTTCTTTTTCATTTCATGATTATATTCATAAATTGCTCTACTTAAAGCTAAGGATAAAGTTTGAAGAGTTATATACTCTTTAAAATATATAACTCCCTCAACACTTTTTATATAATTAAATAACCTACTTGTTTTTTTTAATCGATAGTTTCCTAATTCATCACAAGAATTAAAATCACTAAAGAAATCAATTAGACTTTTATATAAGGGATTATTTTTACTTAAAGTTTTACTTGCTTTAATAATATCCTCACCATCTAATAATACGTAATTTTCATTTTTTTCATCAATTTTTATCAAAGTATATCATCTCCTAAGAATTAATACCCTTTATTCTTTTTTCTTCTATTTCTTTTTCATCATACCATTTTTTCTTTTTAGGTTTTCCTATTTCTTTTGTTTCAATATAAATCCATATTTGACTTGCTATAAATATAGACGAATATGAACCAGCAACCAAACCAAATAAAAGCGCTACATTGAAAATAAATATTTCATGTGAACCCATAAATATTAAAAACACAACTGGTATTAATGTAGCTACTGTAGTAATAATACTACGAGTTAAAGTTTGTCTTAAACTAGTATTTACAACATCTGACAATTGTTCTTTATCAGTAATCTTATTATTGTACATTTTTTTAAGATTTTCCTTAATACGATCAAATATAACAATCGTATCATTAATTGAATAACCTATTATAGTAAGAATTGCTGCTATAAATATACTTGAAACTTCAAATTTCAATAAACTAAATAAAGCTATTATCATAAAGGCGTCATGGAACAAGGCAGCTACTCCACCTACAGCATAACTAAATTTAAATCTTAACGATACATAAATTATAATTCCAAATGAAGCTATTATTATTGATAGCAAAGCATTTTTAACTAATTCATCTCTAACGATATTTGAGATAACCCCAATATCTGTTGATGCTTCATATTTTTCTTTAAAATATTTGTTTACTTTTTCTACTTCTTTATTTGTTAAACTATCTCCAATTCTTAAATCAACTGTTTTTTTATCAATATTTTCAATTGAAACTAATTCATAATCGAATTTTTTAATATCATTTTTTATATTTTCTAATTTTAATTCATTATCACTTTTTATTGTAATTGATGAACCACCTTTAAAATCTACACCTAAGTTTAATCCCATCGTAAATAATGATACCATACCGGCTATAATACAAATTAAACTAAGCGCTATAAAAAACTTACTTGATTTAACAAATTCTAATTTTTCAAAGCGTTTTTTACCTGATAAATCTTTTTTAGTAATTCCGATAAATAAATTTTGTTTATTATCGAAAAATCCACTTTTTACAAATCCATTTAACAGTAATCTTGTTAAGAAAACCATTACAAACATTGTAACAAAGATACTTATAATTAACATTGTAGCAAAACCTTTTATACTACTTTCTCCTAAAACGAAAAGTACAATAGCTGCTATAAGGGTTGTGATATTAGCATCTAATATAGTTAATAGTGAATTACTATTTCCTTTTTTATAAGCTGTTTGGAAATTACTTCCATCTTCTAATTCATCCTTAATTCTAGCAAAATTAATTATGTTTGCATCTATAGCCATTCCTATACCAAGTACTGTTGCAGCTATACCTGGAAGAGTTAAAACTCCGCCAAATAACCAGAATATTAAAAATGTCAATAATGAGTAAATTAATATTCCAATTGATGCAATAATTCCTGAAAAACGATATATTAAAGTTAATGATATCATAATAACTATAACTGCTATCAATCCTGCTTTAGCTGTTTTTTCTAAAGAATCTATTCCAAAACTAGCGGTTACTGTTTTAGAAGAAATTTCTTCTAATTTCGTTGGAAGACTTCCAGAATTAATTAATTCAACTAAACTTTTAACTTCTTCTTGTTTAAAATTACCTTGAATAATTACATCACTAGCAAAACCTTCACTTACTGTTGCTGCTGATAAACAATTTGAATCATTTTCACCACATTTTGATTGTTCTTTTTTAAAAGAATCAACACCTTCTTCAAAATCTAACCAAATAACTATAAGTTTATCTTCTGTTTTACTAATCTTATTTGTTATTCTATAAAATTCATCTTTTTTGTTAACAGATAAAGATACAGCTGGTATTCCTTTTGAATCTGTACTTACTTTAGCTCCACCACTCTTCAAAACATCACTATCCATTAATAGCTTATCATTTGAATCTCTAAAAGTTAAAGTTGCAGCACTACTAAGAATATTTCTTGCCTCATCTTGATTAGTAACTCCTGCAAGTTGAACTCTAATTTTATCATTACCTTCAATTGTTATGACAGGTTCTGATACTCCAAGAACGTCTATTCTTTTTAGCATTGTTTTATATGTATTAGTAAGCATGTCCTTTGTCAATTCACTATCATCAATAGTACTTACTTTATATAATACTTCAAAGCCACCTTGTAAATCTAAACCGAATTTCAAATTTTTAAGTACACTTGGCATCATTAACAAAGTTACTAAAGTAATAATTATGACAACCAATAAAGGTTTAAATATTGTTTTTTTCTTCATGTTTTTTTTCATTTTTTACCTCCTAATTTTCGTCAAAATAAACTTTTCGATTTTTTAAAGTTAATTTTTCCCTTAAATATGAATCTATTATTGAATCATCAGTATTTAGTATATCTGATGACATATCATAAAGAGATAGATTTTTTGAATTAATCCATTTTACTTCCTTTAAATAATTCCAAATATCTTCTTCTTTAATATAAACGTAACCATTTCTACGCATTTCCTCTTTCTTTGTTAAAAGAGCGGGTCTTATTCTTTGATATAATTCTTCAAGTGAATTAAAAGTAATATTCATAATATTCCTCCCATAATAAATTTTCAAATAATAACATATATATATTATAAAGTAATTTATTGTTTTTTAAAAGGTTTAAGGTGATATTTTATGAAAAAAAGTAAATTTATTAGGTCAACAATCATATTAATTATCGGTGGTTTTATTACTAAGCTACTTGGTATGATCATTAAAATTATAACAACTAATTTAATTGGTACTGAAGGTATAGGTATATATATGCTTATTTTACCAACATATATGTTATTAATTTCAATAGCAACTCTTGGCTTTCCAGTTGCTATTAGTAAATTAGTTGCTGAAGATAAGTATAATAATAAGAACTTAATTTTTAGTATTATTCCAATATCTTTAGTAATAAATTTAATTTTAATATTACTATTATTATTTTCTAGTAATTTTATTTCAGAATTTTTACTTAGAGAAAGAAGAACTTATTTAGGTTTAATATCAATTGGTTTTGTCCTTCCCTTTATTTCTATTTCTTCAATAATGAGGGGCTATTTTTTCGGAAAAGAAAGAATGTTTCCACACATAATTACATGTATAGTCGAAGAAGTTTTAAGACTTATTTTAATAATTGTTTTTGTCCCAATTATTATACCAAACGGAATTGAACTGACTATATCATTTTTAATTATAATATCAATTATATGTGAACTATCATCAATTATTATTTTTATACTATTTATCAAAAAGAAAAAACTTATCAAAAAAAATGATTTAAAACCAAATAAAAACAATATTAAAAACATACTAAACATAAGTCTACCTACAACTGGAAGTAGATTAATAGGAAGTATAGGTTACTTCTTAGAACCTATTATTTTAACTTATGTTTTATCAAAAAATGGTTATAGTAACAGTTTTATAATAACTGAGTATGGTATTATTAACGGATATGTTTTACCTCTAATACTTCTACCTTCCTTTTTTACACTTGCAATATCACAAGCTTTAATTCCTGTTGTTTCAAAATATTATTCTATTAAAAAATATGAATTAGCCCAAAAAAAAATAAAGCAAGCTATATTTTTTTCTCTAATAATTGGTATTCCAATAACTCTTGTTCTAATATTGTTTCCTTATATTCCTCTAAAAATAATATATAATAATACTTTAGGGGTAAAATATATAAAAGTTCTCGCATTTTTTGGAATTTTTCATTATATTCAATCTCCGCTTACAAGTAGTTTGCAAGCTATGGGAAAAAGCAAACAAGCTATGAATGGAACAATATATGGAATCATATTTAGAACGATAATATTATTTGTTTTTTCTAACTTTAAAATAGGAATGTGGGGCCTTGTTAGTGCGATTGTATTTAATATTCTAATTGTTACTTTTCATCAAATGAAAGAAGTAAGAAAATGTTTTAAATCTTAATTTCTATATTATATTCCTCAACCCATAAATCAAATTGATAAAGATATGCTATTAATTGAGGCTTAGTCATAAGTTGACCAAACCATGGATATATATCATCATCACTTGTATTTATTAGCTTATCAATTTCATCTATGTTAAAAACTTTATAAATTATACTATCTTTATTCTCTAATCTATTTTTTAATAACTCACTAACCAACTTCAAATAAGTAGGATTGTGAGTTTTAGGATAAGGATTTTTTTTTCGATTCAAAATTTGTTCTGGAATTAAATCTTTAAAAGCATCTCTAAGTAAAAATTTTTCAACCTTATTATATTTATATTCAAAAGGTAGATTCCATAAGTATTCTACTAAATTTGTATTAGCAAATGGTACTCTTGCTTCTAAATTAGCCGCCATAGTCATTCTATCCTTTCTATTTAATAAAGTTGTCATAAAATGAGTCATATTAATATAGAAAAGTCTTTTATATTTATCTTTTCTATCTTTCAGACTTAATTCTTTTATTGTTTTTTTATATTCTTTTTTACTTATTTTTGCCAGACTAATTTTTTTACATAAATTTTTGTTTAACAATTTTTGTCTGTATTCCAAATTATTTATCCAAGGAAAATTATTTCTATTATTAAGTTCATTCTTATAAAACCACGGATATCCTCCAAATATTTCATCAGCACATTCACCACTTAAGATAACCTTATAGTCTTTTCTTATTTCCTTTGAAAACCAGAGTAAAGAAGAATCTATATCCGCCATTCCAGGATAATCCTGAGCTAACAAACTTTCTTTTAAATAAAGAGCTAAATCACTTTGGGTAATAGTCTTGTAAATATGATTTGTTTTAAAACTTTTACTAATTATATCAATATAATACTCATCTAAAGAAACTTGAAAATCATTCTCTTTAAAGTACTTATCATTATCCTCATAATCAATTGAATATGTTGTTAGAGATAAGTTATTTTCTTTTATCTTATTAGAAACAACTGCACTTATTATACTTGAGTCTAAACCCCCACTTAATAAAGTGGCTATAGGTACATCTGATACCATCTGATTAACAATTGATTCTGTTAACATTTTTTTTACTTTTCTACTTGCCTCATTAAAACTATCATTGCATGTTTTTGTTAAAATATTCCAATATCTTTTTATGGTAATTTTATTGTTTTTGTATATTAAATAATGAGCTGGTCTTAATTCTTTTATATCATTAAAAATACCACTACCTGTTTTTTTAGAAGGCCCAAGCGCTAGAAGTTCACCTAAGCCTTCTTTATCTATAATTGGTTTTATTATTTCACTCTTTAATATAGCCTTAATCATAGAAGAAAATATAAAAGTACTTTGTTTTTTTAAAAAGTAAAGTGGTTTAACACCAAATCTATCTCTAGCCAAGAAAAGAGTTTTACTTTCATAATCATATATTCCAAATGCATAAATACCCTCTAATTTATCTAATATTTTTTCTTTATAACATACGAAACCCATTAAAACTACTTCTGTATCACTTTCAGTTTTAAAAGTGTATCCCTTACTAATTAAATCATTTTTAATTTCTAATGAATTATATAATTCTCCATTATAAACAATAGAATAATTATTATAATCAATTGGTTGATTACCATTTTCTAAATCAATTATTGAAAGTCTCTTATGTCCCAAGAAAATTTCGTTTTTAAATTTATAACCTGTATTATCCAAACCTCTAGTACTCATAGTATCTAACATGTCTCTAAACTTATTTTCATTTTTATCTTTTGAAATCAAACCTAATATAGCACACACAAACATCACCTATAATATATTATGTATAAGGAATAATATGGTAACATTTTATTTGTTTTTTAATAAAATAAAATGAACGGAGGATTTTATGAAGGTGCTTTTTTTAGGCGGAGATAAAAGATATTTAGAAATTATAAATAATTTAAATTGTGATATTGATTTAATTGGATATTCGAAAGAAACATTTGATAAAAATGTTACTAAATACAATGTTGAAAATATTAATTTTTCTGTTTATAATATAATATTTTTACCAATGAGTGGAATAAATGAATTTAAAATTAAATCTTTAGATGGTGACATTTATATTTCAAAAGAAAAAATCGATGAAATTGACAGTAAAACTATCGTCTATACAGGACTAATTAGTGATGTAATTAAAAATAAAAATGTAATAAGTTTTCTAGATGATTTAGATTTCTTAGAAAAAAATAATTCCATAACAGTAGATGGAATTATTGATAAAATTAAAGATTTAAACTATTCAAATGTATGTTTGTTAGGTTATGGAAATATCGGGAAATTGCTTGCACCAAAATTAGATTACACCTTAAAAATAGGAATTCTTAATAACACAGACTATTTAAATGAAAACTTTTTTTATACAAATGATACTAAAAAGTTCAAAGAAATTTTAAAGAATACAGATTTAATAATAAATACTGTTCCAAATAACATAATAGGTGAGGAATTAGTTAAAGAAATTAACCAAAATTGTTTTATAATTGATATTGCCTCTTACCCTCACGGTATAGATGAAAAATTAATAAAAAAATATAATTTAAATTATTATTTATATTTAGGCATCCCAGGAAAATTTAAACCTGAAAAATCCGGAAAAATTCTTCTAAAAAAAATAGAAAAAAGAATAGAGGAAAATAAATGAAGGTCGGTTTAGCTATTACATCATCTTTTTGTACTTTAGATAAAATTATAGAAGTTTTAATTGAATTAAAAAAACTTGAATATGATATTTATCCAGTAGTATCAGAAAATCTAACAAAGTATGATACTAGGTTTGGAAGAAAAGAAGATTTTATTTCAAAAGTAGAAAAAATAACTGGCAAAAAAATTATTGACAATATTGTAGAAGCTGAAACTTTTGGGCCAAAGAATAAAATGGATATTATGGTTGTTTTACCGGCAACTGGCAATTTCATAGCTAAATTAGCTAACGGAATAACAGATAACCCTGTTAATCTAGCAGTTAAAGCAACACTAAGAAATAGTAACCCTGTAGTTATTGCCGTATCCACAAACGATGGTCTTGGTTTAAATGGAGAAAACATTATGAAACTTTTGAATACTAAAAACATTTATTTTGTGCCATTCGGGCAAGATAATTATGAGATAAAACCAAACTCTTTAATCGCTCACTACGATTTACTTATTCCCACTATTGAAGAAGCTTTGAAAAAAAATCAAATTCAACCAGTTCTTAAAGAATATCAAAAAGCTAAAATAAAAATAATTTAAAAAGTAGGAAATTTCCTACTTTTATTTATTCCATTTTAGCTATTTCAAGTAATTTTTCGTTATGAACTAAAATTAATTTGACTGATTCTGGATATTCTAAGTTTTCTTTATATAATATTTTAAGTTCCACTGTATATGCTTCACTATCTGAAATATCATTTTGAAATTCTACTTTTTCTGTTTTAATACTAGAAATAGTAACTTCTTTAACAATTGGCAATTTTTGACTTCTTTTTCCATAAATATTATTTTCTACATATTTATATATACCATCTTTGGCTTTTTTTAAGAAATCCGCTTGATAATCAGTATAAACAAACTCTTTTCCACCAACATCATTTTTATTTAATGAGTTATTTAGAGAAAAGAAATCAATTACAAATAATTTTGATACTAAAGAAGCATATTCTTTTTCATCTATATCTTTATTTGATAGTTCTTTTTTCAATTGCTTAAATACTTGTTTAAAATATTCCGAATCATATTCATTTAAAGAATAATTATAGTTTTCTATTTTATCAAGTACTTTTATTTCTTTAGTATTTCCATTTTTTACAACACTTATGATATCTTTAAAACAGAAACCCAATATAACTAATAATATAATAAATATCAAAGTAATAATAAGTTTTATATTTATTTTTCTCTTCTTATTTTTTGTCATATTTCACCTACTTAGTTGTTTCTTCTGTTTTTTTAAGTAAATTATAAACTATAATAGAATTACTTATTGAAATTTTATCTTCAGCTATCTTTGTAAATTTTTCAATGTAGTCTTCACTAATAGCTTCTTCATTATTTAATACTCTATACTCACCTTTGCTTTGACTATAATAGATTTTATCAGTAAGCCAATTTCCATCAGGAAAAACAACCATATTTTCGTTAATGTTAAATATATCATTTCCTAAAGCATATTCACTACTAAATCCAAACATATTACCCAAAGTTGGTAAAACATCATACATTCCCATTACTTTTTTTACTTCTTTATTTAAAGTCTTATTTTCCTTACTATCTTTTGTCCATACAATTAATGGCACTTTTCTATTTAATTCATAATCATAATAATCAACTTCATCATAATTTGGATCTTTTTTATCCATTTCCTTGTCATTTTCAAAATCATAATTATATAATCTATTAAATTCAGATTTTTTAAGTTTAGCATCATGATCTCCATAAATAACTATTACAGTATTATCTAAAATACCAGAAGAATCTAAATCATCAATTAATTGTCCTAAAGCTTCATCGGCATAATGAACCGATTTAAAATAACTACCTAATTTAGTACCTTCCATATAATTAGAAACTTTTTCTTCTTCTAAACCAGTTTCAGGGTTTACCTTTTTATATTTATGATTAACTTCATAATCACTATAATCTTCAATCCATGAAAATGGAGTATGATTTGTTAACATTATAAGCGTACCATAAAAATTTTGGTTCTTATTTTTTATATTAGATATTTTTGGAACAACTTGTTTGAAAAAAGACTTATCGGCTAATCCTAAACCTATTGTTTCATCTATTACAAAGTCTTTTGTATAACAATAAAATTTATCATAACCAAAACTTTTATGAGCTGCTTGTCTATTCCAAAAAGTACAATTGTTAGCATGCATACTAAATGAATAATAACCTTGTTTTTCAAGTAGCTTTGGTATTGTTAAGTATTCTCTATCCCAATAGCTTACAAATACTGTTCCACTTGAAGCAGGCATTAACGATGTATTTAAAGTAAATTCTGTATCACTACTTGTTCCAACACTTTCTTGTGAATGAAAGTTAGAAAAATATAATCCTTCACTAGCTAATCTTTTTAAATTAGGCGCTACAGCTACTCCGTTAAAACTTGTATCAAGTACATACTGTTGAATACTTTCTGCGTGAATAACAATAATATTTTTACCTTTGAATATATCAGTATAATCATTTTTAGAATCATTAACTTCCCTATTTTTATAATATTCTCTAACTTTTTTATTATTTTCATCATAACCAAAAAGAGGATTTAATGAAGATTTTAAGGTAGCAAACAAATCATTAAATTGATAAGTATATAAACCAAACTTCATCACTATATATTCTCTATTCCATTGTTTACTAAGTCTACTTATATCAATACTTGTTAAAGTTGAAATGAAAATACCAACAAATACTACACCCACAATTAAAGTGTTTAAAGCATTGACTCTTCCCTTTTCTGTTTTTGAAACTTTTTCATAGTATTTTTTATTTTTTAAAGCTTTATTTACAAATAGTAAAGCTAATAATTGCCATAAATAACAAAAATCTTTTATTTCCATTACATTATCTACTACAGCATCACCAACAGTTACTATTTGCATTGATGTTTCTAGCAAAGAAATTGATGCGAATGATAAATAATTAGTATAATACATTGAATTAACTATTGACATAAATACAAATAATACTGCTAGAGTAAAAAAGTATTTGAATTGATGTTTAGGCTTTATAAAGTATCCTAAAGATCCAATTATTAAAACAACAGCTAAATCGGCTATTATAGGTTTAATATCAAAATAGTTTTTAACGGTTAAAAACCTAAGTAAACAAGAATTTGCAACCGATGTAGTAACAAATGTCATAAATAATATATTTGTTTTTAAATAATTTTTCGAATTTATTTTAAATAAGCTTAAGAATTCCTTTATTCTTTTTTTCATTTTAACACCTCACCATGTCAAAGACACTAATTAAGTATATCACTATTTTATTTATTTTTAAAGTTTATACACAAATTTTTCACTCTTTTTATGATTTTTTTTAAAGAGATAATTTTATTTAAAGAATATATTTTTTGACATGTTTATTACTTATTTCTATTTCAAGTGCCTCTCTAAACGCTCTTTGTTCTTCTATTTTTTTTGTATTATATATCATTTCTTTATATTGACTTGATTTTTTATAATCATCTATTTCTTGTTTTATCATTTTATAAAGTTCAATAATTTGCTTTGGCTCAATAGTTTTTATTACATCTTCTATTAATATTTGTTTAAATACAAGAATTTCACCAACATCAGCTGCATAGCCAATTGCTGTAACAGGATTATAAGATTTTCCTGGTTTTGGTTTATAACTTGGGTTTGGTAAAATTATACCATTCGCTATATTTTCTTTTGATTGAATTCTAGTTGTTAGATCTACTACCATTTTATTTATACAAATTTGTTTACAATTATAAATCTCTTTTCTGTGTTCTTTAAAATCTTTTCCAGCGCTAAAAGAGTAAGTTCTTGAACCTACATTAAAAACTTGTTCATTGCTATAATTATTCACAATTATTGCTACTTTATTGCCACAATTATTATTGTATTCTTCTACTACTTCATCATTTTTTAGAAGAAAAAAATATTTTTCTATTATTTTATACAAATTAGTACTAGTTGAAAGCCAACTAAATTTTTTTTCAATATTTGAGCCACTTTGAACATGAGGAATTATTTCTATAAGAAATTTTGATACTACTTCATTATTAGATGGAATTTTCTTTGAAGAAATATTTTTTCCATTTTGAAGATTTTCCTCATCAAAATTATTCAAAACCCTATATGTACAATTATCTGTTTCCATAACTATCACCTTTCCAAAACTATTTTAATATAATTAAACAAATCATTTAATTTAGTACTATATTATAGTATTACATATCTAATATGTAAAGATAATTTTCATAAATAATGTAGAGAAAATTATTTACTTTTAAAAAAAACAGTTCAAATACTGTTTTTAGATTAAACTTTCCCTAACATATACATCAACATTTTCAAGTGTATATACTTTTATGATTTCCTTTTTTGAAACTCTTATAAATCCTAAACCAGATATAACTATATCATTATTTGGATTCACCCTTACTATATTTTCTATTAAATTTGTCTCAATATTTTTATAATATCTATCTATTTTTAAATCATTAGAAACATAGAATGTTAAATTATTATTCGAAGATTCTACCTTTAGTAAATCTTCTACAATTATATTTTGAGTAGTTTTTATTTGATAAGTAACAGGTTTGATTTCTTTTTTAGGAACAATTTTTTTAAGGGTTTTAGAATCAACATAATTTATAATACTTCCATTATCTAATACACCCGGGGTATCAATAATAGTTAACTCATCATTAAGTTTAATTTCAATAGTACTTATAGTAGTTGATGGTAAAATACTTGTAGTAATTAAAGATTTTGAATCAGAATAATTATATATAAGTTTATTAATCATTGTTGACTTACCCGCATTTGTATAACCAACTACATATACATTTTTCGTTTTCTTATACATATTAATTTTATCAAAAAGTAAGTCAAAACTATAATTTTTATTACTACTTATTATAATACTATCAACACATTTTATTTTCAATTTTTCATTATAAGAAAGTAATTTATCATCAGTAACTTTAAGAGGTAATATATCTTTTTTTGTAAAAACTAATAAAAGATCATTTTTTAAATACTTAGTTATATTTACAAGATCTTTATTCACATTAAATATATCTACAACAAGAACCACTAAATCATTAGTTAAATTAATATTTTTTAGAATATTTATAAAATCAATGTTATTTTTATCTATAAATTTATAATCTCCATAATTTTTAATTCTAAAACATCTCTCACAAATTTCACTCTTAAGAATATTTTCTTCTTTAATATAACCCTCTAAATTTGAATCTAGACTTTGAAAAACAGCACCACAGCCATTACATTTTTTCATCATAGAATCTTCCTTTAAATAAATTCTTTTTTCTTAAACTCTTTTTAATAATTCTTTCTCTAAATCTTCCGGGTTTTGTATATATAGGATCATAATTACTAACTGGATTTACAAGAACAGTTGTAATCCCAACATTATTACCTCCTTTAATATCAGTAACAAGTTGATCTCCAATTATTGCAACCTCGTTTTCTGTCAATTTATATTTTTTCATTACTGCTAAGAAACCTTTTGGTGAAGGCTTACAAGCACAACTAACAAAATCAACATTAAAGTATTCTCCAAATGGTGTTACCCTTTTTTTTGGACTATTAGAAAAAATTAAAATTGTAAACTTCTTTTTAAGTTCATCAAATAAGTTTTTTATTTCTTCATTTCCTTGCTTTATATTATAAGAAACCAAAGTATTATCTAAATCAAACAACAAACACTTAATTCCCTTATTATTCAATAATTCATAATTAATTTTAAATATGCTTTCTTGGTAAACATCTGGTACATATATTTCCATACTACCACTCCACTTCTATCAATAATTTTAACATAATACACTTTTATAATCAATTAAAAAAGAAATTATAAATTTGAATTTTCCATTTGCGTAGATTTTTTTAATTTCCACTTATATAGTTGAATTCAACTGATTTTTATACTGCAACTAATAATTCTTCTAACATTATTTCTTTCAAACTATCGATGTCTGTAAAAAATAAATTACTTCCTTCTTTTTTCATAGACATCATATATTTAAAATCTTCAAGAATTTCTTCTTTTAAAGATTCAATAACCTTGATTGCTTTTCCATTGATTATATGAGGGTGATCTATATATTTTTCTAAAATAGGAAATGCATTCTGTAATAAAATAGCAGACTCCTTACCAGCAATTTTTCTTATTAATATAGTTTTACAAACACCATATTTTGATATCTTTTTATTTACAATTTTTTGATACTTTTCTACTTTACTGCTTAAAGGAATAAACCACAAAATATCTTTATCTTTAATAGTAAAGTATGTTGGTCTAGAATGTCCAGCTTCATGATTAGCCATTAGTGACAAATCATTAACCTTTTCAAAATAAGAATCTTTTATATGATAAATATATCCTGTTTTTATTTCCATTATGACAGCTCCTTTTAATTAATTCTATCATACAAAAAATGAAAACTCTACCTATTAGGTAAAGTTTTCGTTATTTTCATCTAGAATAATTTGTTGCTCGCACCATCTAGAAGCGATTAACATTTCTCATTCGGAATAATTTATTGTTCGCACCATCCGAGAGCGATTAACATTTACTATAATAGTATATGCAAATATATTGATACTATCTCAATTGCATATATAATATATCATATTTTAAATTAAAAGTAAATATTTTTGATTATTTTAATTAAAATTTAACGACAATATTTCTTTTAAATTGTATTTTATGCGCACAAAATATTAGTATATCAAATATTATATAATAGGTGGTTTTATGAATAATTATAATTGGTGGTGTGGAAAAGGTAAATGGTTTATTTTATTCTTAGTTTTTTCTTTTATTTTGTTTTGGCAATTAATTATTTGTTTTTTTATAATTACTAGATTTAATATATTTATGTTGTTTTTAATTATCATGTTTATCTGGTTCTGTATTTTCAAAATAATATGGTGATATTAATTCATCAGCTTTATATAGACTATCTAAAATTTTACTTATCCTAACACATCTATTATACTCATTGTCATCAAAATTTATCTTATCAGGAAGCGAAATTAATATGAATAATAACATTTTTTCTTCTTTAAGAAGCGGATAATTACTCTCATATTCCTTAATCAAAGATTCAAAATCATAATCAAGGGAATGTTTTTTATAAAGTTTATATAAATCGAATATGGGTATATCTATTTTTGATTTCCCCCAACTTATTAAATAAGAATTATCATTTTTTATAAAATGATTTATGTCTAAATTATTATGAAGAACAACATATCGTTGTTTTCTTTTTTCTTTGACAATTTGATACCAATTATCAATTTCTTTTTTAGAGTAACTTAAAGCATTAAGTATTTTAGATATTCCCCTAGCTAATAGATATTCACTAGGACTCATATATTCATGTGATTCTGCAATTGATATCAAATCATTATAATAACTAAATAAATATTCAATATTATTATTTATATCTTCATACATTTTTTTATAATCATCTATCAATACTTCTTGATAATAGGTTGTTTTATTATGAAGAAGAGCTATCAATTTAATCATATCTAACATTTTTTGTTCGTTTGGCATATCTATATTATCAACGTAATTCATTATCTCATATTTTGAATCTTTACTTACTATATTAGGGTAATAATTAAAATTCCTCGAATTTAGATATTCATATATATTGTTTTTTACTTTTTCTTTTACTACTAATTTTCCTATGTTTGTATCCACCAAGATTGAATTGCCCATTTTTTTATAGGTGTTTGTTCTCAAATTGTTTTTTTTTAATAGCTGATTTATTTCTAGCAAGGGATTATTATTTTATTTCCTAATTTAATTTCTTCCAAATTATTATATTCTTCTAATTTTTCTTTTGATACATTATATTTTTCCATTATTGATTCAAGACTATCTCCTTCTCTTACTATATATACTGTATAACTAGTATAACTTTCATATGTTTCATCTATATTTTCAAATATTGATACAACTTCTTCATCTAAACAACGTTTATCTTCCATAGCTTCTTTTTCTTCGATAACTGGTTGAATTTTATTGTCAGGTAAATTAATTATTTCTATTTTGTCGATTGAAACATCAATATTAATAGAAAGAACATTATCATTAACTATTTCATAGTAAAAATCATCTATATCAATAATTACATTTTTTAAATTATATTTTTCATCCATATTTATTGAAAATGGTAAATCATAAGAGAAAGACTCTACATTAACGCTTATATCTGCCATTTTATACTCGCCTGTAATTATAAATTTACCACTTATTAAGTTATCATTATCAACTTGAAGTGTATGTTCTAAAGAAATACTTACTATTTCAGATAAATTAGAAGTAAATATAATGTCCTTTTTAAATGGGATTATTTTTTTCATTTTTTACCAACCTTTCATTAAAATAATATTAAAAAAAAGATGATTTTATTCATCTTTTCCGTATTTTTTATTTAATTTTTTTAATATTTTAGTGCTTTTTTTATAACTTTCTTTACTAAACACATCTGATGATTTATGATTTTCTTTTATATTATTTAAAATATTCATAACTCTATTATATATAATTTTGTTGTCAAACATGTCTTCATTTTCAACAAGCATTTTGTTTATTGTACCAGGATATTCATTATTAGAAATAAATTTTTCTTTATAATCTTCATATTCTTCATCACTACATATGAATGATTTTATTACTTCGTAATCAAACTCTAAAGTTTTAATTAGTTCTTTATCTGATTGACCACTTCTAATAAAATATAAGATTTCTTTTGAAGACAATTTTTTATCCATAATATCGTCAACAATTAGGCCTTTCATTTCTGTTGAGTTTAAAATACCCATATGTTTATTATATTCATCTAGAAAACCAGGTTTTTTAAAATAAATTTCGCGATATTTATTCATTATTTCAACTATATTTCTTTTAATATCTAGGTTATAACATTTATGTTTAGAATTATCTTCTATAAGAATATAAATATGTTCTAATAAAGTTCTATCATCAAAATTTAATTTGTTATTTTTTTTCAAAAACTCTTGTTCTAAATAAGTTGTCTTATAATAGTCAATAAAACTCTCTATTTCAAAATTATTTTCATAATTATCTTTGTTTAGTTTAATTATCTTTTCAAATAGATTATTTGTTTCAAAAATAAATTTATCATATAAAGGTAAATATTGTTCTTTGTCATATTCTTCTAATTCTCTATAATTAACAATCATAAAATGATCAAATGCCTCAGTTTTTTTTTGATTAATCATTTCTTGATTTGCTCTTAGAATAACTAGTATTCTATGTTTAATTTTATCATCTAAGAATATTTGAGGAAAAAGTATCAACATTTTTTTTACAAAAAATATAAAATTTTTATTATTTAGACAATAAGATATTACATTATTATAATAATTTTCATCTGATGTATCTAAATTAATCATAACTGAATAATCAAATCTTATTGAATTTTCAATATCTTCTACTTTCCAAAGACAATAGTTATTGTTTGCTCTATCAAAAATATTATCAAATTTCATATTTGATTCCATCAAATATAATTCATAGTCATCTTTGTTTTTTAATTCATTATATCTTCCCATTATTTCGTGAGTTATTCTATTATATTTTTCATAATCAATCATATCTAAATTTGCTTCTAATGTTTTTTTTAAACCAATTAAAATTATATTAATATTATTATAAACTTTATTTGGATAAATATTGTTCTTTTGCATTAAAAATAATTCCTCGTTTAAAAAACCAAGAAATTTCAAATTAAAAACTCTTTGAAATAGAAGGTTTAAATCCTCTTTTATATTTTTTGAAAAAACTAAATATCCAAACAAACATAACATTTCAGCTTTTTCAAAATCTTCATTATTTTTTTTACTCATAATTCACCTTCTTAATTATTTTGAAAACATCTTTATAATCTTTTACAAAAATAAATTCTATATTTTCTTTGATTTCATTTGGAATTTCATTTAAATCTTTTTTGTTTTGTTCAGGAGCGATTATTCTATTAATGCCGCTTCTATAAGCTCCAATGCATTTTTCTTTTAAACCACCTATTTCAAGAACATTCCCTCTTAAAGTTATTTCTCCAGTCATAGCTAGTTTAGAATCTATTTTAGTATTGGTAAATAAACTAATAAGTGCGGTTGTTAAAGCTATTCCAGCACTTGGTCCATCTTTGGATATTGCGGCTTCAGGAACATGGATATGTATATCATTGTTTAATAGTTTATCATATTCTATATTAAATAATTTGTAATTAGATTTAATGTAATTAATAGCAACTATAGCACTTTCTTTCATAATACTACCTAAAGATCCTGTCAAAATTAGTTCACCCTTTCCTTTGAAGCAATTAACTTCAATTGGAAGAACATCACCACCAAAAGGTGTATAAGCAAGACCATTTACAATTCCGACAGAGGATTTAGTATTAATAGTATTATTTTGATATAACTCATTTCCTAAATAATCTTTTAATTTTTTACTATCAATAATAAATTTATTTATAGCAATTCTTTTCATTGAAAGACCAGTAACTATTTTCCTTATAATACTAGCAATTAATCTTTCTAATTCTCTAACTCCTGCTTCTTTAGTATAATTTCTTATTATTTTTAATACAATTTCATCTTTTATATCAATTGCTTTAACATTAAGACCATGTTCTTTGCATATTTTAGGAAGTAAATATTTTCGCGCTATATCTAATTTTTCATATTCTGTATATCCTGATAACTTAACTATTTCTAATCGATCCTTTAAAGCTTCGGGTATATCATCAATATAATTAGCCGTAGCTATAAACATTACTTTTGATAAATCATATTCTTCTTCTATAAAATTATCACTAAAATATTTGTTTTGTTCAGGATCAAGTATTTCCAAAAGTACACTTGCTGGATCACCTTTCATATTTTTGGTCATCTTATCTATTTCATCTATAAGAAAAACTGGATTTGAACTTTTTGCTTTTTTAATTGATGAAATAATTCTGCCTGGACTAGCTCCAATATATGTTTTCCTATGTCCTATAATTTCAGCTTCATCGTTTATACCACCAACAGAAATTTTAACAAAATTTCTATGCATGGCTTGGGCTACCCCTGAAGCTAGTGAAGTTTTACCTGTTCCAGGAGGACCAACCAAACATATAATAGGTCCTCTTAAACAATTTGTAAGTTGCTTTACAGCAAGATATTCGATTATACGATTTTTTACTTTCTCAAGACCGTTATGTGATTCATCTAGAACACTTCTAACATTTAGTAAATCATCATTATCTATAGTTGTATTTTTCCAAGGTAAATCAAGCATCCACTCAAGATAATTTCTACATACACTAACTTCTGGAGAAGTACTTGGTAATGACTCATATCTTCTTATTTCTAAATCGATTCGATTTTTTATTTTTTCTGAAGTATTTAATTTATCTAATTTAGATTTTAAGATTTCAATATCGTTTTCTTTTATCGAGGTATCCTTTAACTCTTCTTTTATAATTCTTATTTTTTCTCTCAAGATAAAGTTTTTTTGATTTTCATCTAATTCATGTTTAACTTTTAAATCTATTTCTTTTTCAATTCCGAAGATTTCTATTTCATTATACATATCCTCTAAAACCATTTCCAATCTTTTCTTAGGATTAGTTTCTTTTAGATACTCAATTAATCTTTCGTTAGTAATTTGTAGATAAGGTATTACTATATCTACTATCTTATCGAGACTTTTTAAATTATTTATAATTGAAAGAATATCATTAGAAATATAAGGTAATTCATTTATATATTCTTCTAGTTCTTTATATAATTTTTTAATTAATATTTTTTCTTCTTTTTCATCTATATTTTCTAAATTATTAGAAATAACTATTGATTCCAAGATTTCTTCTTTAAAATTTTTATTTAAATATTCAAGTACACTTACTCTACTTAAACCTGTCAAAATAACTCTAACTTTATTATTAGGAAGTTCAAGTTTATGACTTATTTTGGCCATAACTCCATATTTAGGCAATTTATTCACTTTAGTTGTTTCTTCTAAAAAATCTTCATCTGTTACGACAAGTAATTTTTTATCATGAAATAAATAAGCTGTATCTATAACTGTACGACTAATATCATTTTCAAATTCTAATCTTATATCATTATTTGGAAGTAAGACAACTTTTTTTAAAACAATAACTGGTAAATTAAATTTCAATATGTTCACCTCCGATATAAATTGTGTTTTATTATAGTACAAAAACAAAAAAAAGTCTATATATTAAACTTTTTTTATACGAATATTGATATAAAGGCAAAAAGATTGAATATAAAGCTTATATATATAATCCATTCCTTCTTTTTATGGTTATTTCTTACAAGTTCAAATACTTCTATAGAAAGCAGCATAAGATTAAAAATAAAGTATCCAAGTTCAATATTTATAGAATTGTTAAAAATTTCTAAAGTAGGTATTATTGTAAATATACTAACTATAAGACATATTATACTAATTAAACTATAGTTTGATTTTTTTCTTTCTTTTATATTTAACTCTCTATAAATTATAAGTAAAATCAACATAAATATAAAGTAAGGTAAATTTTGATATATATACATAAAGTTAATTATTTTAAAATCATCATAATATTCCAAGCTATTCAATATATTCATGTGATAACTAGAATTATATATAAAATTTGTATCAAATAAGGATCTTAATATAATGAAGTTTGTAATTAATAATAAAAGAATATATAAAAAATTATATTTATTTCCTGCATCATTTTTTTGAATTAAGTCTTTCAAAGAAACCAGTGTAGTAAATATTAAAAGAACTGCATATATAAACATCATTAATGTTTGAAAATATATTTTATTACAAAACATAACAAATAAAACAATATTCAAAGCTAATAATAAATTTTTGATTATAACTAGTAATTTATTCATTAAGTTCACCCACTTCTATTATATTTTGAGTTAAATAAAGTAATTCTTTTTCACAATATATAATATTTTCTACTCTTGAATTCATATTTAAATCAACAGAATAATTTGAAACAAAATCAATAAGCTCATATTTATAATTATCATATATCGATTTCTGTGGTAAAAAAACCTTTGAAACATATGAGTGAATAAATACATCATAATAAGTAGATAAATTTTTATCATAATTAATTAGGATTTTATAAGTACCTGAAATTGATAAATAATCGAAAAACGAACAATCAATAATGTATAAATCATTCATTGTAATTTTTTTATTATATAGTTTTAATAAATTATCAATATTAATGCTTTTATAAGCTTTATTAAGATTACTTTTTATATTTTGATAATCTTTGTCACTATAATTGCCCTTATTATTAGAAATAATTTTAATATTTTCTCTTATTTTAACTAAATCATTATTTATATTTATAATATTATCTTTATTTAAACTATTTTCAATATTATGGTTCAAATAAGCAATATGATTAATATTAATAAATAATAATAAACTGACCATAATTATAATTAAAACAAAAATTAAATTTGAAAAAAATTTTATTAATTTATTTCTATTATCTTCTTTTGAATATATAATTGTATCTTTAACATAATCGTTAAGTTCAGTAACATGTATAACTTCATTTTCAATCATTCTACCTTTAAGTATTTCTAATATAGAGACATTTAGTTCCTTAGACAATATTTCTAGTATAGAGACATCCGGACACCCTAAGCCTCTTTCCCATTTTGATACGGCTTTATCAGTGACACCTATTAATTTAGCCAACTCTTTTTGAGTTAGTTGTTTTTCTTTTCTTTTTTTTGAAATAAAAGTGCCGATTTTTTCATAATTCATATAATATCTCCTATTCTTAAATAAATTATAATAAAAATAACTTTATTAATCAACCGACTAATCGTAGATTTCAATTTTTATTAACTTATGATAGAATATTATAGGGATGTGAAAAGATGAAAATAGGAATTATTGGTACTGGTGCTTATGGTTTAGCCCTTGCCTTAACAGCACATGAAAATAGATGTCAAATAACTATGTATACCAAATTTGAAGAAGAGAAAAACGAATTAGAAACAACTCATATGAATAATAAAGTATTACCTAATATTTTATTACCAAAAGAAATTAAATTTACAAACAGTTTAGAAGAAGTTACTAATGAAAAAGAATTAATAATTATTGCTATTCCTGCGGAATTTGTAAGCAACATATGTTTTGAATTAAAAGATTTTATAAAGAAAGATCAACATATTTGTATAGCTACTAAAGGAATTGAAAATGAGACTTGCTTATTTATTAATGAAATTATCGAAAAACATATTAAGAGTAATAATATATCAGTTATATCAGGGCCATCATTCGCTATTGATATAGCAAGTAAAAATCCGATTTGTCTTACTATAGCAAGTAAAAATATTGATGAATCTTTGACTGTTAAGAAAGCCTTAGAAAATAAATACTTTAAACTAATTTATTCTAATGATATTGTTGGAACAGAAATATGTGGAGCAATTAAAAATGTTATGGCTATTGCTTCTGGAATAATTGATGGAATGAAAGCTACTGAATCAACAAAGGCTTTATTTATAACTAAATCTTTACATGAAATAGAAGAAATTATATATAATTTAAAAGCTGATAAAAAAACTGTCTTAACATTTGCTGGAATTGGAGATTTAATACTAACTTGTTGTTCAACTAAAAGTAGAAATTTCTCTTTTGGTAAATTAATTGGAGAAAACAATAATAAAGAAGATATTGATATATATATTAAAAATAATACTATTGAGGGTTTATATACCCTAAAATCAATACATAAACTTCTTAATGAAAAAAAGATTGAAAATAACTTAATAAATTTAATATATGATATTGTATTTAATAATAAAGACAAAAAAGAACTACTTAATTATTTAACTAAATAGTTCTTTTTTTTATTTTTCTATTTCTGAATTATCTATTTCTTTTATATCAACATGATTAATTGAATCAAATCTTTTTGTAATTTTATCAGTCGTAGTATGTATTTCTTTTACGTCTCTACCAACTGTTTCAATACTTCTTGATAATTTATCCCAACGATCTTTATAACGCTTAAATTCATCATCTAAAAGTCTTAATTCTTTATGTATTATTGATGTATATTTATCACGTTCCATATTCATCATTACAACTTGTATAGTAGTAAGAGTACTCATTAAAGTTGTAGGACTTGTTAACCAAACTCTTTTTTTATAAGCATATTCTACAACATCATTATGATATGCATTAACTTCAGCAAAAATAGCTTCTGCTGGTAAAAAAAGTATTGCTTGATCTGATGTAACACCAGGAATAATATATTTATCAGCTATTGCATCTATATGTTTTTTCATATCAATTTTAAATAATTTTTCTGCTCTTTCTCGTTCAATAGAACTATTATTTTTATCAACCATTGATCTATAATTTTCTAATGGAAATTTTGAATCTATTCCAATTAGTCCTAAAGGCTCAGGTGCAAACAAAGCACAATCTACTATTGTAGAATTTTCTAAAGTATATTGAAGTTTGTATATTTTATCATTATTCTCTCCAAATACATTAGATATTATATTTTTTAAATTTACTTCTCCAAATATACCTCTAGATTTTTTATCTGTTAAAACCCCTTGAAGAGAAACAATATCTTTCGATAAATTATCTATTTTCTTTTGGGCTTCATCTATTTTAGAAAGTCTTTCTAATACTGATGTAAAAGTTTTATTTGTTTTTTCAAAATTATGATCCAATCTTTCATTAACTTTATCATTAATTAAATTAAGTCTATATTCTATTCTTTCATTTAATTTATTAAAATCTTCGCTTAATTCTCTATTTAATATAATCTTAAAGTCTCCAAATTCTCTTACCATATTTGTTTCTAATTTACCAATTCTTTCGGTTATATTAGATTCACCTTGATTGTTATTTTTAAGTAAAATAATTAATTCAAAAATTAAAACTAAAACAAGAATACCGATTATAATATACTCCATAAATCCTCCTATAAATTAAATTTCTTCATTGCTATTTTAGATAATACATAAGCTATTATCATTAAAACTACCATTTTGATAATTACTGTTATATCCGTTACACTCTCAAAAAATGTTGTTGCAACAAATCCCCAAAAATAAACTGCAAACAACTTTGAAATAATAAGTGCCAATAAGTATTTTTTATATTCCATATTTGATAAACCAGCAGCTATATTAATAGAAAATGCTGGAGTAAATGGAAGTGCTAGAACTAAAACTAAACCTATAAAATTTAAATCATTAATTCTTTCAATAAAATTTATGAATTTAAGTTTCTTATACATCTTCTCATATAACCAAAGTCTTATTTTCTTAAAAACATAATAACTTAACATACAACCTATAATTGTACCAATATATGATATTATAAAACCTACTACATTACCAAAAGCTATAGTGTTTATGGCAATAAACACCGACAGAGGTAGTGCTGGTATTATTGATTCAAGTATTATAATTAAAAAACCAATGAAAATACTTAAAAAAATGTTACTATTTAAAACAAACAACTGTATATTTTCAATTAATGTATTTATTATTTCTTCCATTATTCCACCCTGTTATCATTATAATACAAAAAGGCTTAATTTAAAAGGTAAAATATAAAACATTATATTATTTTTTTTTCAAAATCCATTCTTCATATCCTCCAATTATATTAACGACTTTATAACCATTAGATATTAATAATTTACAAATTTTAGTACTACTAATTCCTTTTTGACAATAAATAAAATATTTTTTATCTTTGTCTAAATATTTAGCATAATCAATCATTAATTTAGAAAAAGGTATGTTAATCGAATTATTAATATGATTATTATTGTAACTTTGAATATTCCTTATATCAATTATATTAATATTTGAATAAGTTAGCAACTCATCAATCGTAATACTAGGTATCATTTCATCACCCAATATATTATATGAAATAAAGTTTCTAATAATTATTTTGTTTGTCTATATAAAAAAAAGACCATAAGGTCTTAATTTACTTTATTGATTGAATAGAAATAGTAATTATCTAGATTTTTATCATATTTAAATGTATATTTATAAGAATTAAGTTTATCTTTATATTTTTCATACATTTTTTCTTCTATTATTTTCATTCCCACCATAACTTAAATCAGTCATTTTCAATAAGTTATTTACTAATCAATTGTAACATCATTTGTTTTATCAATAGTTTGTTCATCTGAAGTAATTAAACCTTCGTTGTTATCAGTATTTACCACTATACTTTTACCAATTTGAACATAAATAGCATATAATGTACCAATTATTACTAAAAATATAATAAATAAAATCAGTATATTATTCTCATATTTAAATTTTTTAAAAGCTTTATCTTTTTTTTCTTCCATTATTATCTATCCTCCTATTAATATTGTACAATTATTTAAAATGAAATGCAAATTATTTTTCAAAAAAAGACCATAAGGTCTTAATCTTCTTCACTAAAGAAATCATCAAAAAATTGATCATCTGTAACTTCGTTAATATCAAATTCTTTTGATACTTTAATCTCTTCTTTTTTAGGACTCTCTTTAATAACTTTTTCTGTTATTTTATTATTATTTGATTCTTTTTCTTTTCTTTCTTCTTCTTCTAATTCGGCTATTTTAGCATCAATTCTTTTTACTAAATCATCAACATCTATACCGCCATTAGGTTTAGAATTAAGTCCCATTCCCATTCCAGGGAAAATTGGTGGCATCATTTCTTTTTCTTTATTTCCACCAAGCATCTCATTAATTTTTTTATCTCTTTTTTCTGTTACAAAACTTTTTATGTCAAAAACTTCTACTTTTCTTTTTTCACGATTTGGATAACTAGCTTTTGAAAAAGATTTTCCCCATAAACCTTCTTTATCCATTTTCCAAGCAGGTGACATTTTTGTTTTAAAAGGCATTTCTCTTGTTCTAAGAACAATCATTGTATACATTGGAAGTCTTTGTAAATCACTTATTGTAACAAGTGGTGTACTTACTGTTTTATCATCTTTTTTAGATTTAACTTCCCCACACATTTTACTTATTTCTTCTAGAGCTGCAAGTTCACTTGTAATTAAGTATAATAAATTACCACAGTTACCTTTAATTGTATCTCCTTTTTCTTTTCCATAAACATCTGTTAATTGAGAAAAGTTTTGAATAATAAAAGTAAATCTAATTGCTCTTGAACGCGCTGCCGTAACCATGGCATCTGCATCTTTAAGAGGTGGCATATTTGCAAACTCGTCAAGTATAAAGTTTGTTTTAAAAGGTAATTTACCACCGTTTTCAAAAGCAACATCTACAAGCGTTTCATAACATTGTTTTACAAATATAGTTGCCAACGGGTGGTAAGTTTTTTTCTCATCATGAATAATTATAAATACAGCAGTTTTCTTTCTACCAATGTCTTTCATGTTAAAATCACTATAAGAAAGCATTTCTGACAAATTTTCTTTAGAAGAAAACAATTTGATCTTTTGTTTAAAAACTGATAATATACTACCTTTTGTTTCAGTTGGTGCCATAAGTGTACTAGCAACATTGATATAAGCAGGCGATGCTTGATTTTTATCACTAAAATACTCTTTCATATAAGTAGAGGCACCGATTTTTTCTTCACCAACAGTAGTCATTACATTTATAGTATTTAGGTTTATCTCTTCTTCTTTAGCATCTTCAAATAAAGCTAAACAAAGACCAGCAAAATAATCGGCTGATGTATTTTCCCAGAAAGGATCTTGACCTTTACTTGATTCATCATAAAGAATATTCTTAGCCAAGTCATCTAATAACTCAGTAGCTTTATCTACATTTCCCTCTTTATATAAACTATAAGGTAAAGTTATTGGGTTCCAACAATTACCATTTTGAGGATTACGGAAGTTCAAGACTACAATGTTGTAACCTTTTTCTTTTAATTCTTCTGCATTCTTTTCGTATATTTCTCCTTTTGGATCGGTGATTATCATCGACTCACCAGCTTTAGCAAGCGATTTAACCATTGGTTGAACTATAGTTTCAGTTTTACCTGATGCAGTTGAACCTATTACTAAGTTATGCCATTCACCAGCATCAACCCATATTTCTTTACCATTATTTATAAGTGGTACTCCTGCCATTTCTGTTGTTTCAGATTTTGGATCTATCTTAACAAGATGTTTTTTCATTTCTTTATCAGTAGCCCATCTTGAATATCCTTTTTCTTTTTTAGGTCCTACTGTTATTCCAACACCTTTTTCTCTTTCAAAAAAATGATTTGAAACACTAAGAAAAACTGCTATTAAAGACATTAGGTAAAATACCATGACAGGTGCGAAATATTCAGGTGTAAATGCTTTTAATGGGTTAAAACCATGAAATGTAGAATCATCTATAAATTGAATAATATTAAGTACTGATATATCAACTACATAAAATAAGAAAATAGCAAATATAACAAATATTGTTACATCTTTTGATTCTGCTTTAATATTTAATTTCATAACATGCCTCCAATTAAATTTTATTAACTCTCTTTGATTTATTATACACCATAAAAGAAACTATGGCTACTAATAAAACTGAAATTAGTATTATAATTGCATATGAATAACTAGTATAACTTTTGTTAGAAGTTCTCTCTACCTTTAATTCAATACCTTTATTTTCATTATTTTTTAAGCTCCATATATATTTGTTTTTTTCTTTTTTAGAAGCGTTAGTAGAAATTAATTTTCCCTTAACTTTTATAGTTACTTCTAAATCCTCAAAATTTTCATAACAACTAATTTTATCTGAGGTTTTAATTGTTAATATATTTTCTTTTTCAGTTATTTTTACGCTTTCAAAACATCCTTTTAAAAAAGGAGAGTAATCTGTATAACTTTTGTAATTAGAATACTTATAATTCATTTTTATTCCCGATTTGAAATCACCTATTATTTTTTCAAAATTATAATAACCTGTAACAGATGTTTCATCAGAATTTATATCTATAATTTGTTTTAAACTATCACCTATAGAATCTAATTCATAATAAGTATTATTATTAAGAAGTATTATTTCTTCTTCGATTTTATCAACATCAAAAGTATATTTTGCTTGACAACCGGTTAAGAATAAAATCATAAATAACATTACGACTATTTTTTTCATTTAACACCCCTTTATTTACTACAACTACTTCTAGCTAGATTACAATCACTTCTAAGTTTACAAGTTGTTGTTAGTATTTCTTCTGGATTATATAAAGAATTACCAGGTCCAATTATTTCAAAATGAAGATGAACACCTGTTGAACAACCGGTTGTTCCAATTATACCTATTTCTTGCCCTTTTGAAACAGTTGCATCTAATTTTATTGCAGAATTAATTGATGACATATGAACATATTTAGTATACCATTCCTCACCATTAAAAGTATGTTTTATTGTAACAATATTTCCTGTACAACCTGGTCCACAACTAGCTCCCGTAGATGTAAATTTTGGACTGCATTGTGTACTATTATAAATTACATTTGTTACAACACCTTCAGCTGCTGAATATATTAAAGCCGCTGGTGTACTTGTTAAATCAACACCACCATGTGAACTACAATTACCAGAACTATAATAACCAAAACATGAACTTTGATTACATGTCTGAGTTCCTACAGGACTTTGCATAGCGCTTTTAACATAATCAGGAATTGGTGATTTTATCGTTTTACCATATATTGGTTTTCCTTCCATTCCTGTTTTAACAGGAGATGAAGAAGAATTTTCATTAGATCCTGCTCTTCTATATATTTCGTTTATTGCACCATCAATTGTGTCTTCTATTGTATCAGCGTCTGTTCTTTTTGTTAGTACTTTTTCATTAAATCTTAAAAATAACCAACCTTTTTTTAAATCTCCAGTATATGAGGTTGAATAATTACTTGTATTATTTCCATAAGTTATTGGAGAATAATCTGAGGCGTTATAAGCAGCACTTGGATCTTCAGATAAAATAGTTACTGTTGTAGCATCGGGTACTACTTTTGGATTTTTCCCTTTTACTAAAACATCTATTTTTTCATTATTTGCATACTGTGGTTTCATACATTCACCACATGAATCAAGAACCATCCCATTATATTTTTTACCATTTATCAAAAGAACCATTTTATCTTTATAACTTCTATATTTAATACCATTTGTCGGACCGGCTAATCTATATTTATAACATCCATCCTTAGAGCTATTTACATTTAAGCATTGAACTGTAGCTGTTGCTAAGACTAAATAATCAATTCCTCCATCATTATATAAATACCAATCAGTAGAAGCTTCTATTCTTAATTTACCTGAACTAACTAAATTTGGAATATAATTACCAGTTCCAGGCAAATACTTCCCTGAACCAGTTGCATCACCAGTATAATAATGAGTTAATCTTAACAAATAGTCTTTTTTAGTTATTTTGATTGTTTTACTATCTAGTAATTCTAATGTTTTAAATGTAAATAAAGAAACAAAACAAAGAAAAGAAAATAATAAAATTTTCTTGATCTTTATTTCTTTTTTATAAGCATAAAATGACAATATTATTATTAAAATTAGAAATATTATCATAACATTATCACCTCTACTAACTTAACTAATTTTTATTTCAAAAGGATTTTTTATTTTTTCAAAATACTTATAGTCATCAAAGAAAGAATTTCTATCAAAACCAATATAAGCTATTAATTTACCGTTTTTAATAATAAGAGAGTAATTATTATCAATTACTTCAATATTTCTATATAGATTTAAATATGTTTCAAAACTATATTCTCTTGGTTCTACATAGCCTAATTTACTTTCTTCTTTATAATACTCTTTAAATCTATTTATTACTTTTTCGTTAATGTTTTTTATACTTGTATTAAATAATTCAGCAATTGCTTCTTTAGTTAAAATTTTCTTAGTTTTTTTATCTATAACATACGAAATATAAGTAGGAATAGAAGGTTCAAATTTGTTGTTTGAAACTTCTATTAATAAAGATATATATTTACTATCTTCATACTTATCATACTTAATTGAATGGGTAGAATCATTTTTAAAATCTTCTTCTATCTCTTTAATATATTTATTCATTATTTCAATTTCTTCTGAATTAATAGCAATTTTTGGAATTTCATTACTATTTTGATTTTTTCTACTACTTGTATAGATTATTCCAATAATAAATACCAATATAAGAATAAATAAACTTACAAATAAAGCTTTTTTATTTTCTCTAATAAAATTTTTCATAAGTTCTCCTTTTAACTAACAAGTCTCCTAATTGTTCTTATAGATCTATAATCTGCTCCAGTTTTAATATTTATTCCAGTTTTTTCACTACCTGCATGAACAATTTGATTATTACCCATATATATAGCAACATGACCAAAATATACAATTAAATCGCCTGGTAAAGCACTAGTTAAACCTGGAACTTCTACTCCAACTGAGGCTTGTGCTCCAGAAGTTCTTGGCAAAGTTATGCCGAATTTTCCAAATATTTGTTGAGTAAATCCTGAACAGTCAATACCATTAGTTAAGCTATTACCACCATACACATAAGGGTTACCAACAAATTGCTTAGCATACTCAACAATAGCATTTCCATTCGCTGTTCCTGTTAACTGAAAGCTGCCATCAGAAGAACTACTATTTGAAATGATGTCATCATTGGCTCCAGTACATGCACGATTATCATAATCACCAAGTTCTAAAGGTTTATTACTATAATTAGGATGAGAACTTGTTTCCCCATATTTTAAATAAGAAGTATATTTATTAAAACTAACTTGAAAATAATAAAGATCTTTTTTTTCTTTTATTTCCATTGTTGAACATTCTTTAGTTGTATAATATGGTACATTTGTAGGTGCTCCTGGAATTGGTTTTTTCACATCTTTACAAACTTGTTTTGTCGTCATTACATAACATTTTTCATGAACAAATTCAGACTGTGCATAAGTTAATAAATTAATATCTTCAATCATTTTAAACAACGTATTTTCAAAAGAAATTCTATATAATTCTCTATCTGTTAAATCATAAGACATAGTTTCAGATAATAAATTTGTATTAAGATCTAATTCACAAGGGAATGTATCTTTTTTATAAGAAGATTTTATATCTGAAGCACAGGTTTCTTTAGCTAATTGATAGTTTTTTTTGATTTTTTTAAAATATGAAGTTATTCCTAAACATTCCATAAAATCGTCTGAAAGAGCTTTCTGATTCTTAATCAATGAATCAAAATTTTTAGATAAACTATCTAAATCGGTGAAAACTCGTAATGATTTAAACAATTCTCCTATATTTATATCTGATATATCTATTTGTTTAATAAGTTCTATAGGATCCATTTTTTTTGCATCATAAGAATTACAAAAGCCATGATAATTTAAAAAACCAGCAAATTCTTCATCACTTATACCATCATTTAAATAGCTTCTTATTTGACTTGTTTCCATTTTTGAAATATCGTCATCTGTTGTAAAGAGAACTATAAGTAAAGAAAAAAGGATTATTGTTATTACGGCCATAATATAACCAATAATCTTAATTATTTTTAATTTATTTATAACATCTTTCTTAACTAATTGAACTGCTGCATCACCTAAAGCATCAGCAACAGGACCTGAAATAGCTCCTTCAGATACAGCAGTAATAGCTGTACTTGCTACTTTTCCCGCTACATCATCAAATGCTTTTTCAACATTTCCTTTTTCATCTTCACTTCTACCAGCTAATTTATTACCAAGCTCTCTACCAGCTTTAGAAGCCACGCCACTTTTAATATCAGCTAATTTTTGAGGTGTAGAAGGATCAATGTTTTTACTAATCATGTTTTTAGCTGAATTAGAAGCTACATTAGAGGCTTTATCAGATACTTCTTTTGAAGCTAATTCTTTAGCCATATTTGGATTAATTTTTTCAGTAACTTTATGACTTAAATTATCTGCAATATTATTTTTTAAGTCTTCACTTATTACAATATTATCATCAATTTTAGAGATAGGTTCACTTGATACTACTTCTTCATCTAAATCTTCAAATAAATCTTCATAATCATCCATAGTATCACCACCTATTTACTAGAATCCTCCACCACTTCCGAAAGAGTCCAACTCTTGTTCAGTAGCAATTACATTAATTCTCATTCTTCTAGAACCACATACAAACAGTGCTTCTCCTTGACTATATCCTTTAATGCTTTCAATTTCATTATCATTTAAATCTATTAATCTAGACAAATCTTCAATTGCTTGTTTTTTAAGTCCCATTACTAAATAGTAAGAAGCATTATCAAATATTGCCTTTCCTTGCGTAATAACGGCTTGATCACTAAAATCACTTGGTTGTTGAGTTATTATAATTGTTCCTGTGTTATATTTTCGAGCACGTCTTTGAATTTGAGCTAAGAAATCAGCTCCCAAAGTATTCTTCCCTGAAATTAACACATGGGCTTCATCAACCGTAAGAATAGTATTTACATTTTTATTCAAAGTTAATCCCCATGCATATTTTAGAATATTAAAGAATAGTGCATTTCTAATATTTTCATCAGCATTCATTAATTCTTTTATATTAAATACTATAAAATCACTCTTAGATCTAATTGTTGTATGACCATCAAAATAATATTTAAGTTCTTTAACTATTGGTCTAATTTTAAGTTCTAATTTTTCCATTACATCTTTTTCATGAGTTTTTTCTGTCATTGAAGTAAGTTTACCTTTTATTGTTGCGTAAACATCTTTAAATGTTGGATAATCTTTTGATGTGAATTTTGTAAAATCTGTTTCAAAACCTATTCCAAATCTTCTATATGTTTCTTGAACAACTTCACTAAACATATTTAATATATCTTCATCAATTGTTGGATCATAGTATTTCATAAATGCTTTTATTGTTTGAAGGGTTCTGGTTAATACTGTATATCCTAAACCATTTTCAATTTCTTCTTCATCAGCATCTATTATTACTTCAAGGGGATTTACCATTCCGTATTCTCCACCTTTACCTAAATCGATAAAGTCTCCCCCATATCTTTTTGTCATTTCTTCTAATTCACCCTCAGGATCTATTACAACTAATTGACAATTATTTCTAATATGGGTTCTAAGCATAATTTTAGCAGCAGTAGATTTACCACTTCCTGATGTACCTAAAATAATCATGTTAGCATTATTTCTATTATGTTCTTTTTTAATTTGATATAAAAATTGATTAAATAGAATTACACCTCCTGAAAAGTCTACACCTAAAAGAGTTGATAAACCTGGATCTTTTATACTATCAAAGATAAACGGATACATAGCAGCTATTGTAGGAGCTGGAATTGGTGTACCTATTCTATCTTCAATATCTTGTTTTTCATATATAGGAAGGATTGATTTTAATACTTTTTCTTGTTCAAATCTAAGCGGAAATGCTCTAAGTTGCATAGCTTCCAAATAGTTTTTGATTTGAAATTTTTTAAGTGTTAATTCTTCTTCACTATTAGCAGTTATCATTATATGCATTTGAAAATCATAAATTTTTGCTTGTGTAGCTGCAAGTTGTGTAATAAATTGTTCCAAAGATTCATAATCTTGTCTAATTCTTTCTTGCATTGTTCTATCGCGTTCATCTTGATATCTTTGTTTTAAATCAGCAATTTCTTTATTTAACATTTTCGTTATAACACCAAATGGAAGGGGTATATGCTTTATTACAACTTTAATACCTGCCATACTTGTTAATGATGATAAGAAACCTGGATTTATATATTTTGGAAAAGATACTACTGTTAAAATAGTAGCATATTTATCACTTATAACAAAGTGACTTGGTTTAAATTCTAAACCTTTTGGCGCTATTTGACTCTTAATATCCATTATGCAATCACCGTCCCAAACGTAGTGGTTTGTCCACCATTTAAGAAATTATCTAAAATAACTCTTAAATCATCATTAGTAACTTGATGTGTATTTAATCCAGCACTAGCAAAACTATTAATCAAATTTCTAATTCTTTTTTGAATTACTTCATTATTTTTTTCTTTGAAAAGCAAAAAGTATTCTGTATCTACTATATTATTACTCATAAACATATTTGCTTTATTTATGTCTTCCATTATTAATTTTCTTTTTACTTGATCTTGCGTTGAGTTAAAAAGTAAAGTAAGTTGTGACAAGAAAACATTTATATCAACTGGTCTATCTGCTGCTATTATCCAAAATTCATAATCAATCATATTATAAACATTTTTAAGATTATTTATTATAGCATTTTGTGTGTCATAATCAGCTATAAAGATATTTCTTGGCATGATTTTTATTCCACTGACTTTTTCGTTATTATCAAGAATTATCATACCATTTGTAATACTTTTTACTGGTACAAATGATTCGTTAGTATATTTACTTTTTTGTGTTGTCGATTTCATTTATCACACACCAACCTTTCCAAATATATTTTTGTCTTGTAGTAAAAAATTTAAATGCTGATATTATAATCGTAAGTACGTTATGGTAATTAGGTAGAGGAAATACCAAAAATCCTACAACTACTGCTGGAAGTATTGATATTATAGCCCATCCTATTTCAGCAACAGGAAAGAACATAATCATTATTAGTGTTATTCCTAGTCCTGTTACGAACATTATCAAATCAAATGGATAAAATAATCCAAATATTAGCATTGATTTTTTACTATTTGCAGGTATCAAAAATATCCCATTCATTCTTTTTCATCCCCTTTTATTTTGAATTAAATTTTCCATCTCTTATATCAGAAATTGTTTTCTTAGCCTTTTCTATATTTTTTGGATCAGACAAATCCAAATTATATCCCTTAATGATATCTTTCTTTTCATCATTATATGTACTAATACTTTTTTCAATTGCTTGTATTTCGTTACGTAACACATTTTGAGTTGAAAGATTTTCACCATATTTTTCAAGCTTAGCAGCTATTTCTTTATCGTATTTAGGTAATTCATTTAATGATTTTTGAACTTTTTCCCTAGCAGTCATAGCATCATTAATTTCTTTACTAAAACGTTGTTTTTCTTCTACCGAAAAATTCTCTGCATCTTTTATATAGTCATCATATTCTTTATATTCTTTTTCATAATTTAATCTGCTATTATATTTTTTAAGTTCTTCATCTGGATTATATCCTTTATCATTTAAATCCTTAGATAAAGAAGAAGTCATAAATTTTGAATTAGTTAAGCTTGTTTCTTTCTCATTTTTTAACACATTTGCTTCAGTAAGATAATTTTTCATTTCAGCTAAAGCCTTATTACCGCTACCGTCAAAATTCATTAACGATCTTTGTAATGAAAAATTTGAAAGTTCACTACCAGTCATATTTTTATATACTTGGCTCATGTTTTTTGAAAAACTATCCGAAATACTTTTACTTTTAGTTCCTCCTAAAAATCCTGAAGTAGCTCCGAACAAGGCACCTCTCATAGGAGAACCAAAATCTTTCCCTGCTCTGGCACCGGAAATTCCACCACCTAAAGCACCAACCGTACCATAAGCAACTCCAGCTATTGCGGCTCCACCAGTAGCTCCATCTTTAATTTTCTTAAGAGGATTTAAAGTGAATCCTGCTGATTTAATTCCAAATAATTCTTCTATTACTTTTGGAATTTGTTTAGCAAACATTAATAATCCTATTATGAAAAATAACATTACAAAAGGTATATAAAGATTTATATTTTCTATATTTGAATTTATAAGATCTTTTACAACAAAACTCCTATTTATTATATCTAAAATTTCAACAACTAAATAAATAGCAGCTATTCTAATAAATAATCCTAGCCAAGTTGTCCATACATCTTTAAACCATTTTGAAAACATTTTATTTTTATTTGTATCAGGCTCAATATATGAAATAATAGGGATTGGAGCGATTATTTCTAAAAATAGTAGTCTAATTGCTCTAACCGCTATATCAAATGACATTGATATTATAAGAAGTAACACTATAACACCAGTCACTGTTGAAAACAGCCACATATAATTTACATAATATAAATTTAAACTATCTCTAACTGTACCTACATAGGGTACTGAATTTGCAATAGCCAACGGAGCTTTATGATTTTGCTTTGACAATAATTCCACAGGAGAAGTAGCTGAACAAAATTGATTAATAAAGCCCGAATCTAGAGTCAAAATTTCTTTTCCTCCTAATTTTTCCGTTCTAAATAAAGGATTAATTCTATAAAAAGTTCTAAATGTTAACAAGCCAATATAATCACCAGCATTAGTTGGTTTGGCTTTAATTACTTTTCCATCAACTATGCACATAGTGTTTGCTATTTCTTTACCATTTTTATCAGTATATGAACCACCGTCCATCAAAACTTCGTAATTTTGATTATTACTATCATATACTTTATTTTTATCGCCTGTAATTAACTGTGGTATTATTCTATCGTCAATTATGGCATCTTGTGCTTCTCTTAACAAATCAAAACCAAAAGGAACCATGATAACTAAAACTAAAGAAATTACTATTCTTTTGATTAAATTACCAGCTCCAGCTGTTTTGTCCGCCAATTTATTAGGATCAATCAAATAATTTATAAGAGAAAATGATATTTTAAAAATCATAAATAATCCAATAAAAGCATAAACTCTTTCAGTTATATTTTCAACGAAATGAGGCGCTACTAATTTAAAATTTGAAATAGTATTAAATACGCCAAAACTAGTCGAAATAAATCCATATACAAAAATATCAAGAAAAGCAAAAAAATCACGAATTGAAGTCATAAAAATTGTCATTACAGCACCTCCTTATTTAAAAATATAAAATATATTATTTTTATCTATTTCATAAATACCTAGAATACCACTTAAATTAAGAAGTAAACTAACTATTGTTGGAACCAAGAAAATTAAGATTCCTATTATTGCTCTTTTTACAAAGTTAGACCATGCTTCTTTGTAAGTTTTATCTTCTCCACTAGCTAGAACTTTAACAAAATCAATTATACTTAAAATTATTACTAAAAGTGGAATCAAAATTTTAAGTGTGTTATATAACTTTCTAACAAGTTCTATTGTTTTATTGCCACTAGTATTTGAACTACCTGAACTTTTTACATCTTCGTCAGTATCATCTGTACCTTCTATTTTTTTTATAGTACCATTAGAAATAGCAGAATATTTTGTTTCTAAACTTGAGCAACTATTATACACCGCATCAATAGATACATTGAATAACTTATCTTTTTTAAAACAAATATTTAATTTTGGGCAATCGCTATTTTTTCCATTTTTAGCATCTTCTTCTGTTTTATAAACTGATTTATAAAAATTTTCATCAAAATCATACATAAAATTCCAAATTGCTTCACCAGTATTTGGGTCCTTATAACCATTTTTTGTTCCATTTGCACCAATAACAGTACCATTGTTTTTATAAGATATTTTGAAAGAAATATCCTTATTATCAATTTTTGTTATGTATTCACATGTTCCAAGATATTCATCTGCCTTAACCCCATTTATCCCTAAAAAACAAGCAAATGTTAAAAATATAATTGATAATATTTTTTTGTTTAATTTCATATAATTCTCTCCCCTATAAATAAGTTATATTTATTTTTTTACAAATATATTATAACATAAAAAAAAGCAATAATAAACATTTTATCATTACTTTTATATTATTATTAGCATCCTGTATTGCTTACAAAACAAGGAATACAATCAACAACATTATTTTTAGCAGTTTTATCATTTTCAGCTGATTTTCTACCAATTATTGAGAATACTAATGTTACAAGTGATACTAAAACAAATATAACTATAGCATAAACAAATCTTTTAATAAGCTTTCCTTGATTTTCTTTAACTACTTTTTCATCACCACTCATAACAGCTTTACTTAAATCCAACATACCAAGTATTACTAATAAAACCGGAATAGCAATCTTAATAATAGTAATTAATGTTGAAGTAATAACTGGTAATAAACCAGGATCTGCTCCAAGCGCTGTAGTACAAGCTCCTCCTGCCAAAATATTAAACATAATTTAAACCTCCTCTTAAGCAATTAATTGCTTTCTAATCATAATAATACTTTATTTTATTATATTTGTCAACTTTTTTGTATAAAAAATAAGCGTTTAAGCCTATTTTCTTATTGTTCTTCTGATTGTTGTTTATTAAATCCTAAGCGTGACAAAAATGCATTTAATGTGTGTATGCTTTTTTCTCTTTCATCTAAAGGTGGCATGTTATAAAACACTTTAACTCCAGCTTCATATTCAAAATCAAGCACATCTTTTTTATTTAATACACTTTGGTTTAAAACAACTTTTTTACCTTTTAAATTAGAAAATGCTTTATTATTTAAAAACATTAATTTATTTAATTTAATAATTGATGGTTCTACTAAATATATAACATCATGACAAATTTGTTCTGCTTGTATAGAATCATTAATATCTATAAGAATAATATCTTTGTCTGTATATCTAGCAACTACATTACCAACTTCTAGTGAAGTCGTTGAAACTAAATTTTTATCATTAAAGTATCTATAATCATTTTTATTTACTTCAATAGCAACCACAGAATAGTTTTTCTCTAATTGTTTTTTTACCATATATGTAAATGTTGTTGATCCTGATTGTTTAGTAACATTTTTAACTCCAATTATCCTTGTTCCAGTTACTGTTGATTCATATTTTTCGACAACTACATCTTGAGTACTTGTCAAATCTAATTGTTGAATATGGGCAACATCCCTATAAGAATTTGGATTATTATACAAATACATTATTCCTTCTACATTTTTAGTAAAATTATAAATTCCCATTGAAATTAATTTTGATAAATAATCGCTAGAAGTTCCTTCAGCTGATTCATCTAACAAAAGGATAACCTTATCCATATCAAGTGAAATAGATAGTTTTTGTAGTGTTTTTATATCTCTATAGTTTTTTAAAGCTGTTATATCCAAAATCATTCTTTGAAAAAAGAAGTTTTGGAATTGATTAACAATATCGTCAACTTCAAATTCACCATTTAAACTTTTAATTACATCAATTTCTAATGTTTGTAACATTGATTGATATTTATTTGAAATTATTACATTCATTTTATCCAACCCTTCTTTTAATCAAGTAATCCTATTATTCTCGTTTCTCCATAAACTGGAAAATTCAATGTCTTTCCTATTAAAGGTATTTCAAAATACATATAAGCTATAGTAGCATAATAATAACCTTTTGAAGTTTTAAAACTAGCAATACAATATCTATGTGTATTATTACTAGTAGTTAAATTAGTAAACTCTTTATTTCCAAAACGTTTTCTTAAATCTTCCTCACATGTATTCTTAACTTCTGTTCTATAACCTATAGAAGAAAGAGAGTCTCTTATATCATCTGTAATTTCTGAATTTAATACATTGCCTTTACTGACATAGCTATATTTTCTATCTTCAAGTATACTGATAATCCTATTTTTTACTTTAAAGGCTTTTGTATAATTAGTAAAGCCCGCAAAAAAAATGATAAAAATAGAAACAAACGTTATTACTAACGTAAATATCATTGAATTACCAATTGCTTCTTTCATATTATCACCACTTTTTTTAAAATTTGTCTGGAGAAAATTTAAATATACTATCTGTTTCTGAATAAACAGGTAATTTAAAAGTTCCTCCTAAAATAGGAATATCTAAAAATATATAAGTTACTATTCCATATGTAAAATAACCTTTATCAAGTCCACTTTTATATAAGCAGTACTTATGGTCATTACTAACATAAGATATTTCGCGATCTCTATATTTTTCTTTACAGTCGATTTTACCAACTCTATAACCTAAAGTTGTTAAAGACTCTTCAATTTCATTTATAGCAAGACTATTTGCCCCTTCGTATTTTTCAAGAGCATTAGCTATTTTACTATTAACTTTAAAGGCTTTAGAGTAACTTAGTGTAGCAGACAAAAAGCCAAAAGTTATTACTATAAATACTATTATTATATTATACATAGGAATATGACCAATTGCTGTTTTCATAAATTACTCCTTTATTAAAATACTGATTTTATTCGGCAGCTGGCGCACTATCTGTTCCACCAGAGCAAGCTCCGTTTTCCCAATATCCGCCACTATTCATACAATCTGCACGATTCTTCGTATTATCCATCATACTTTTAACAATTGGTGTTGCAATTGCCACTATAACACCTATTAAAATAATCGTTACAACTGTCATGTTTGCTTCTCCTGCAGCTTCTTTCATTTTTTCACCACCCTACATTATCATTTATACATATTTAGTATAACACCAATTTAAATAATTATCAATTAAATATTATTTTTATTTACTTTGATTTGACAAAAAAATAATGTATTTTTCAACATTATTTAAAAATTTACCATTTGCATCATTGAGAACAATAATAAAGCTAAAATTCCTGCTCCTGTTACCATAAGCATTTGCATAGTCTTATTTTCCATTGTTTCAAGTCTTGCTTTGTATTTTTGTTCTCTTGCTTTATTTTGAAGTGTAGAAACAGTACGAGAAAACATTACTAATTGTTCTTGTTTATTTTCTTGTGAACCTAAACCTAAACGATATAATAATCTCATCATACGCATTGAATCTCTAACTGGGTATTCTTTAGCAAAATCCATATATGGTTCTACTGTAGAATCTCCTTCTTCTATTCTAGCAATCAGTTTTCTAAGTCCAGAAACAAATATTTCTGGAGCAGATGCTATCGATTTATTTAAAGCTACTGGAACAGTATAATGTTGTATTAATATTTCCAAACTCTTTAAATAATATGGTAGCATAGAATCTATTTTACTAAGATTTCTTTTGTAATAAGATTGTAGTTTTGAATAAGGTTGTTTAAATACTAAAAAACCAATTATAAAAGCTACTAAAACATTTATAAAATTCATATTTGACATGGCGAATATAAATATTAAAGCTATTATGGTTACAACACCATTTCTAACTCTTTTACCAAATAAGTCATTTTCATCAACCTTATCTCCATATTTGATATTTAATAAAAATCTATAATCTTCTTCCATTAAAAATCTAAAATACGGTTCTGTATCACCTACAAATTTTCTTGTATCAATCGTTTTATTATATTCAAGCATGAATATTAAAATAATTGCTATTAAAACAAATTCCATTATTCAGCCCCCACATTCTCATTATAATATTTTTCCCCGTTAAGCAAGAAATAAGTATTAATAAGTACAATACCATGAAGTAAAAATTGCACTAAATTATTTGTATTTATAAGTGTTATATATGATTCAACCCCTATTAAGAATTGAACAAGCATAACCATTAAATATAATACAATCCCAAATTGTAAAAACTTTTTATGAAATTGAGACCTATCCATTCTATCACGATAAACATTTTCAACAAGCATATCTATATCTAAAGACATGTTTTCTAAAGCATCGCTAGAATTTTTAGAACCTTCATTTGTTATTTGTAAAAACAATTGATGCATATTTTTTACTATAAAATACTCATATTTACTATTCATATATGCTATTGATTGTTCAATAGTTCCATTTTCATAAGCTAAGTCAATCATCATTTTTACATCTGATCTTACTGGATCTTCCAAAACACCAGATTCATAAACACCTTCCATTGCTTTAACAAAAGATTGTGTTGTTGCAAATTCCATAATTGTATTTGTTGTATAAACTTGAATTTGTTCAAATATATATTCACTATAAATTCTTTTGCACCTTAAATATGTTAAATAAGGAATTATCAAAACAGAAACTAGAGCATATATAAATGAAATAATTAGATTATAAAAATATAAGTATGAAATCACTGCTGCAGCTACTGCAAATATAGTAATTTGAATCGTATATTGTCTTTTACTATATTCTTGACCAAGATCTTTTACCTTTTGTCTTACTTCTTTAAAAGAATATGGAGCAAATCTATCATAAATTGTACCAGCTTGTTTTGAAATATATTTATATATATTATCACCAGTATTCTTACGATATGAATATACAAATATTACAATTAAAGCAATAAGTAAGAAAACTAATATTTCCATAATTACCTCCTATTCTAAGATAGTTTCTACTTCTTCGACCATCAGATTATTATCAAACGGTTTAATTATTTCGTCTGTTTTAATTACACTAGGATCTAATGTAACACCTTGAGCATCTAAGTAATTTATCAAGTATTTTGAAGGTTGTTTTCTAACAACCTTACCTGTTGTTGATTTTTGATAAATCGTATTATATACTGCATTATTATTTTCATCTACATAAAACTCTGTAACTTCTGCTATTTCACGCACAAATTTTTTTGTTTCTTTGTTTTGGTATCCTCTAATATATACCCCTAATTGAATATATCTATAAATTGACTTTAAAAATTGTTCAATATCTTGATTTGTTTCAAGCAAACTATACATACGATTAGGAATAGAAACTGCTTTATCAGCATGAATTGTTGATAATATATAGTGTCCTGAAGATATTGAATTACGAACAGCCATTACAGCTTCAGCACTACGAACCTCAGAAAGTAAAATCCATTTTGGATTTTGTCTCATACAAGTTACTAGTACATCTGTATATGAAGCTATATTGTTTGTTTTCATAGCAACTATATCTCTATGAGGAAATATCTTATCTAGATGAAGTTCTAATGTATCTTCTATTGTTATTAATTTTTCATCTTGTTTAGTATGAGCTGCTAAATATTTAACAAACTCTGTTTTACCAGAACCGGTTTCACCACAAACTATTATATTGCAATGTCCTAAAACACATTGGATTAGAAAATCATGGATATCTAATTCTACATATTTTTCTTCTAATAATTTATCTTTTTCAAGTCTAACCTTAGCAGGTGTTTTACGCATAACACAAGCTATACCATTTTTTGCTATTGAATCATGCACAAAGTTAAGACGTAATTCAGCTCCTTCTGCATCAAGAAATGGATGTGCCATATTAAATGTCTTACCCATTACGTTTGAACACTGAAAAGCTAATTTTTCCATAAATGCATTATTTATAGCAGGAACATCAACTCTAAATAATCCTTTAGATAGAGTTTTTAACCATACTTGTCCACCATTACTATATGAAATATCAGTTATGTCATCATTATCTAAAAATTGTTTGACTGGCCCAAAATCAATTTGGGAAAACATATTATCATTCATGATTAACTTTTAACTTTTTCTTCTGTTTTATTTGAACTTTCTATTTCATCATTTGGTACTGAGTTAGCATTTATAAAGTCTTTTAATGTTTGAGAACTTACTTTAGTTTCACCCTTAGCTGGTTCTACAACTGTTCCATGAGGTACAGGGAATACTACCGTTGAGAATTCTCCCATGTAACTTGCTTTTTTAACTAAAATATTTAATTCTTGGTTTAATCCAAATATTAAATATGCTGGAGTTCTTGATTCTGTTGTATTTTCATAAACATCATTACCTGAAGAATCTCTTACAGCTGTTATTTTTATGTTTTCAACTAATCTACCAACCATTAAAGTTCCTTCTTCGTTTACTGCTTTCATATATAAATCAACATAATCTTCTGGATAAATTGATTTAGCATATGAAGTTTCCATATTAACTGTCATTATGTATGGAACTAAACCTTCTCCTACTTTTACTGCATTATTAGCTAATTCATCAACTACAACACCCTTGTAAAACATACTACCTTCTGGTATTACTGTATTTACTGCTGAGTATTTGTTAATGATTGCTCCTGATGATCTTATTACATTATCTTGTAATACGATTGGTGCTACATCGATATATTTAATCATATCTGATGTAATTTTTGTTCTTGGTTGAATTGTTTGTGCAGCAACAGGTATTCCTGATACTGGACTAACCATTTTATTAATTTGGAAACGATATCCAAAAAATAAAATTAATATAACTCCTAATACTCCTATGATTGTTACTGTGTTTTTGTTTTGTAAAAATCTTTTTACTGAAATTATTATATTATTCATTTCTTTCTTTCCTTTCTTAGTATGGCGTTTCTAATATTGCATCCAGTCTATTTACAATATTGAACTCCATCTTTTCACCTGTAACATTTGAATCTATTTTTGATGAAACTTCTAAACTAACCTTAGGTGGCGTCTCGTTTACATCATAAATCTTTATTACATAAGTATTACCTAAAGTAACACTTTCTGCAAACCTTCTTATAAAGTTTTCAACAAACTTTTCTCTATCTATTCTAACATTACCAGTACTTCTGTATGAAGCTAAGTCTACTGCATCGTACATGGCTGCTTCTGTAACTTCTTTTAACAAAATATAATTTTGTTCATCTGTATTTGAAACTGTTTGAAAGAAGATAATAAATGCTATTGAAACTATTCCAAGCATTACTACTAATACTCCCCAAAATGACTCTTTCATCTATTATTCTCCTTTCTAATTAACACAAGTGTAAAAACCTTTATTATTGCTTGCATTCGAACATGTACCGCTTGTTAATCCATAAGCTATATTACGAACAAATTCACTTACACAAGCAGTTCCAAGTAAATCTGTGCTTGTTTTATTACAACTTAACCTAAAGTCATCGTAACTATTTTTATCATTATATTCTCTTATTGCTTTTATTCTTGCTGGTGTTAACTCAAATACATATAAAGGTTCTTTTGTTTGATATATTGTCGTTCCTGATGTTTCCCTGTTATTTATTATTTTTGCTTTAACAAGTTTTTCACTATTCCAATTACTTCCAGGATATCTACCCTTTACAGTGGTATTAAACATACCCATTTTTAAATCTTTTCCAATAGCAGTTGCATCTGCATTATAACTTGGAAATGGATTTTCTAATTTTATAGTTCTATATATTATTTTAAGACCATTACCAGGACATACTATATTTTCACAGTATTTTATAGCCTCATCTCTTCCTAATCCATTTTTTTCCATAACTGATATTACACAACCTGTGATATCCATATTAGGATTTGTTGGGCTGTCTTCTGGACATTTATAATTTTCTTTACAGTATTTACTTTCACAATACTCATATGAATTACCAAGATTTATACATGCTTCTAAAGAAATATGTTCATTAGGACTAGGACAAGTTAAATCACATTTTTGTTCAGTATTTATCAAATCAGCATCGCACCATATTTCTTGGCCATCAGCACAAGTGTAAGGTACTTTATATTTTTCTATTTGTTCTTTTATTAAACAGTCCAAGCTTTCACCGGCATGTTTTGTTCCTGGAGGACAAATACATGAGTCATTTGTTTTTGTAACTTCATAATGGCACGTATAATTTTGATTTTTTAATATATCATTAAAGGCTGTTCCTGTAGCCTCAGAAATCTTTAATTTTAAATCATAATAATAATTTGAACTATTTATTTTACCCAATTTCGAATCATATGATATTGGTAAATTACTAAAACCTATATAATTATAATTTTTAAATTCATCCTTTACTCCAGATATTTCATCAAGAGTATTTACAGACTTCTTTTTTAATAAATCAACATAGTAATAATAACCATCATTTAAATCATATGTTTCTGTTTTTTTTATGTTAATTTTTGTATTTTCTATATTTCTACCAACATTTTGTGCATCACTTTTAAATGTTGATGGTTTCTTATAATAAGGGTCTGTACTTATATAACCCGCGTTAAGAGAACTATTTCCAGTAGGTGTTCCAGAAGTTATTTTACTTACTGAAAAACTTGTAGAATTATATTCTGGGTCAGTGTAATTAACCATAAATTTAAAGCTTGAATTTAAACTTAGAGAAACTGTTGTAGTCGAACAAGTATTAACAGCTTCAATAACATTTTTGGCTTTTTCATAATAATCCCAAAAAGATTCACATGCAGTCTTAAGATCTTTACTAGATTTTAATTCACTATTTTTCGAATCCCATGCCGGATTTGAAGCATCAGTTAATTTTCCCAAAATCATTTTTTTAATTGTTGGCGAAATTGCATCAAGTTCTTTTTGTTTTTGAGCAACTTCACTAGTTATTTTTGCACAACCTTCATCAGTATAAGCATTTTTATATATTGATTCTTGTTTCTTCATTTCATCATAAGCTGATTTATAAACTTCATACGCATTTTCACCTGGTATGTCACTTTCATCAACATTAATGTACATCTTACATATTTTTTCATGCGATATTTTCAAAGGATATATATTAAGATTAGTTCTGTTTTTAAAATCATTGGTGTTATCTTCTTTGTTGTTAGGCCAAACAATATACCTTCCGACTGGAATAGGGGTTGCTATATTACCTGGGTATTCTTGTTCCAAAGACTCTTTACAAAAAAGCTTACAATAACCACCATAAGTAGCAGAATCTTTAGAAACTCCAGAATAATTTACTGTTTCTTTTATGTAATTATCAGGACACGTTCCAACCGACCTTTGATAAATTAAACCTGTATTAGATTTAGCATTACCAACGCACGTTGCAGGATTACTATAGGTTTCTATTTTACATTTTTCATCAAGAGGAGTTCCAGGTGTTGTTGTTATTAAATCTTGATAGTCTCCTGTAGAATCATTTTTTTTCATCCATTCATATAAAGCAGTTGTTCCTGGCATACCTTGGATTTGATTCCAAATTCCAGTTGCAGTAACTAAATCGATTTTTTTAGCTTGACTAATATTTAAAGCGAAATTAGAATTTCCTTGCATTGCTGACCATACAACTACTTGAGCAGCCAATCTATCAACATTTGCATATTCATAAGCTTTAATTATATTAACATCCGTAATAGGTTGGCTACTTTTAGGAACAAATATATCGCCAGTATGCAATATTTTACCAGCGTTCAAGCAAAGAGCCATTGTCCCATCTAAAGAAAAAGTATAAAAGTTCCCAGCACTATGAACACCACTGACATAAATTTGTGTTCCCGTTCCTGATATAGAAACTTTCTTTTCAGTAGCTGCCGCCCCTACTCCACTACAAACACCAACTAATAATAATGTATATACTAAAATAGACAATTTTTTTAATTTATTTTTAATCATTCAAACACCCCCTAAAATAGGTCATTTTTCTTATTATGATATCTTATATACATTAATAAAGAAATTATTATCAATGGCAATATAATATAATAATATTTAAGATAGAAATTAAACAAAACATCAAAGAAACTATTAATACTTATTTCTTTATCAACAACTTCTTCTTTTTCTAAACTTTGTTTATATTCATTAACATTCTTACTAAATTCCTCGTATGAAATTCTTTTATTAAACCATTTGTTGCAGTATTTAAATTCTTCAACACCTTTACACAAAGAATCACTATAATATGAATTATAAAAAGGTATGTTTATATAATAAGTATAAAGTTTTATACCATTACAGCCTAATTCACTAGTATAAGCACCATATTTATAACTTTTACCATCTTCTATATTTCCTATAACTATTTCACTACCTGTATATTTATGAACTTGATTAGTATCTAAATTTTTTAAATCCAAATTTTCATTAATATTTGTAAAAGTAATACTAAAAGAAACTTTATTATTTTCTTCTTTATAATCGTAGCTGTAAGAAATATTTTGCGCTAACTGTTGATACTTAACTTCTTGCTTGTTATCACAAACTAAAGCATTAGCATTTAAAGGTAATATGAATAAAAACATAAATAAAAATATTAATCTCTTCATCATATCATCCTCTCTTAACATATTATAACACAAAAATTCTTTATGTAAAAGAATTTTTATTTTAATTTATATGAATATATAGAGTTTCTTATATTGAAAATAAGCTCAATTTTATCAGCATCTTTTATATAAGCTGGAACTTCTATATAATACTCATTTTGTTTAGTTGTTTTAACGGGTTCAACATTTTTAAAATCCGTTTTAACGCTCATAACTTGATTGTTTTTCTCATACTTTATAGACATGAAATATTTAACAAACAATGGAAATGTCATATAGTTCGAAGATATACTTTTATCTGTATCAAATAAAACATCTAATTTTAATAATGCTTTTGTATCATTACTATTTATAGAAGGTTTTAAATATTCATAAGAATCAAAACATTCTTTTTCAATACAATACTTATAGTCTATTTTAAAAGAGTTTTCTAATTGATAAGAATTTATCTTTAAACTTGTATTTTCTAAAACACTATCTTTAAAAGTTATAACTTCGTTTGTTTTTTTAGAATCTGTTTTTTTAGGTTTATTTAGATAATTAGGTAAAATATTGATTTTAACCGTTTCATTATTAATATCAAAATATCTAATAGTCATTTTTTTTGAATCTATATTATTAGGAACTTTGAAAACAAGTAAATAGTTATCAAAATAATCATTAACTGTTTGTGATTTATAAGAAATTCCAATATCTTTTATTTTATCATCAAACTCATTTGTATGATAATAACTATTATTAGAAATATCAAGAGCAAATCTTCCAGTATTTAATTTTTTAGTTAAAGAAAACATTTTTTTGATTTTGAATTTAACAATTACTAAGTTACTTTTAATATCTATATCATACATATCTGTATTTGTAACATAGCTTTCATCAGTTTCAATTATATATTCAATTGTTTTAAAAACTTCATGTTTTTCTAGAGTTTTATTATAAATATTAACATTAAAATATGAAAAAGCCAAAGACACCATAATAATTAATAAAACCATTATATTAATGAATAATTTATTTTCAATATATATATATCTAGCATATCTAAATCTTTTATTGATTTTTCTTTTTAATATATCTGTATCAATATCTAAATCTACTTCAAATTCTTCGTTATCTTTTACTTCAATATTTAATATTTCTAAATCTTCTTTGAAATTAAAACTTTTTATGTCAAAACCTGTAGCTCTAATTACAACAAATATAAGAGCTAAAGATTGAAACAATACTATTGCTGTTATTAAATCTTGAACTAGTTTCAAAGTTCTTATATCTACTAGACCTATTTCTAATTTTCTAATAATATTATAAGCTAATATATATATTACACCACTAAATATATAACTTAATATATTGTATATATAAAATTTTATTGGCTTATTTTTAAATGTCATCAAAGCCATAATTATTGAACTTATTATTGCGATTGCTAGAATAACCAAAATAAAAACATTTCCAAACAATGAATTAACTGTATCACTTTTTACTAAAGTTTGAACTGATGATAAATAATCATTAATAAAAGTCATAATTAAACTAGTTCTATAAAACATGTAGCCCATAAGTAATCCTAAAACTAAATGTATTAATCTAAAGTATTTAATTAAAATAGCATATGGCTTTCTAAGTATCATAATATCACCCTTATTCTTTATATACAGTATACATTAAAAAGAAAAAAAAAAAAAGATGTTTAATCTTTTTATAGTTGTTTTTTTCTAATACCAAGAACTTCTAAACTAGATGGTTCATCCATTATATCAACAACACTAGCCGAAAGTCTATTATAAAGTTCTTCTTTTATTAGTTCTACATCTGCAGTTTGACTCAAAACAACTTTATTTGACATTTTATCAAAAGAATAATCTTTTGTCGGACGAAATTGAAGATCAGAAATATGTCTACTATCACTTTGGATCCTAGATGGCACCCCTCTTGAAATCAAAGTGTTTTTTACTTGTTCTCCGTATGCTAGCAAATCTGCCAATTCAATATCATCTATGAAATAAGCTTCGCGAAGATTTAACAAAGCATTTAGTGCTAAATCAGTTAAAGTTATATTAATCATTTTTTTACCTCCTTATTAGTTTATTAATAAACTTAAATAAAATATATCATAATTTTTTAGTTTTGTAAATTATTTTACTAAATCTAATTCTATTTTACCATCATTTATTTCAATTATTCTATCAGCTCTTTCAGCCATCTTTCTATCATGAGTTATTATTATAAATGTTGTCTTATATAATAAGTTAATTTGTCTTAATAAATTATATATTAATTCGGTTGATTCACTATCCAGATTACCTGTTGGTTCATCAGCTAAAACTATTTTTGGATTATTCATAAGAGCTCTAGCTATTGAAACTCTTTGTTGCATTCCTCCAGACATCATATTAATTTTATAATTTTCATATCCTTTAAGACCAACTAGTTCAAGTAAATCTAAAGCTCTTTTTTTAGATTCTTTATTTACCTTTTTATTTAATATTCTGTACGGAATCAAAATGTTTTCAATGGCTGAAAATTCAGGTAATAAATAATGAAATTGAAATATAAATCCTATCGTTTTGTTTCTAAGTAAAGCAAGTTCGTTTTTATTCATATTATCAGTTTTTATATTATTAATATATACTTCACCATTTGTTGATTTATCCAAAGTTCCAATAATATTTAATAAAGTACTTTTACCACTACCACTTTGTCCTATAATAGAAACAAAAGATCCTTCTTTAACTTGTAAATCTATATCAAACAAAACTTGTCTTTTTACTTCATTACCATATATTTTATTTATTCTTTTTAATTCAATTATATTATCCATTTTTAATTACCTCCATTGGGCTTAATTTAGAAGATTTTAATGAAGGTACTAATGAAGCTAAAATAGAAGAAATAAGTGCAATTAGAAATGAAGCAAAAATAAATAATGGTTCGATATTAAGAGGTATCACAGGTGTATTATCCGGATTTACCGCGAAAGAGGTAAAAGATATTCCTAATAACAAACCAAATCCAACTCCTAAAAGAGCTCCCATTGTACCAAGTATTGCACCTTCAAACAAAAATATTTTACTCGCATCTTTATCTTTAATACCCATAGCTTTTAATATTCCAATTTGTTTGCTTTTTTGAACAACTGATATTATTAGAACACTAACTATACCTAGAATTACGGAAATAAGAACAAATACTTGAATCATAATAGAGGAAATACTTTGACCATTTAAACCTGATAATAAAGATTCATTTTCTGTTTTCCAATTTATAATTTTTTCATTTTTATTTATTTTAATGTTCTTAGCTATTTCATCGGCCTGAAATATATCATAAACTTGCATTTCTACTGAAGTAATTGACTCTTTAATAGAAGATATTTCTCTTACTGTTTCCAGATTACTTATGACCCACAAACCATTAATAGCACTTACTTTTAAATCATAGAAACCTACTATTTTAACCATAGTTTCTTTCTGATTTAAACTAATTATTTTTACTTCTTTATTTAATTTAAGTAAAGCATCTTTTTTGAGATTAACTCCTACAATTATTTCGTTTTTATTAATAGGCATTCTACCAATTAGGTTTTTTTCAAATTTATAGATTTTATTAGCCTCTTCTAAATTCAAACCTCTAAGTAAAATTGGATATTTATTTTTAGAATTATCAATATAAGCACTATAATCTAAGGAAGAAGAAATATATTTGATTTCTTTGTTTTTTTCTAATTTTAAAACATCATTATTAATAAGTTCGTTTTTTGTTTTGGCAGAAATAGTTATATGAGATGAACTACCAATTGTTTTATCTATAAGACTATCTTGAAGACTAGTTATTAAAGAACCTATAAATATTTGAACAGATACCCCTATAGCTATTCCTGTTACAATTAAAGCTGTCTGAGCTTTATTTGTAAATAGAAAACGGGTTGCTATTTTAAAAGATAACATTATATCACCCTTCCAATATTTTCTAAATCTTCAAATGTTTTTGCTTGAAAATCAGCACCTATTTTTTTATAAGCTTCTTTGTCAGAATTAAAAGCACATCCCCCAACAACAACTTTGAAATTATTATCAGTATTTTCTCTTATAAAATCAATATAATCCTTAGCTGTAAATACGTTATAATAATTACTTATACTTATTGCTATTAAGTTTGGTTTCAAATTCTTAACCGCTAACAAAAAATCTTCTTTAGGTGTATTTACTCCTATATATGTTGCATCAAAACCAAGCATTGTAAAAAAATCAAAAACCATTCTTGGACCTATTTCATGATATTCATCAGTTGGAGATAATACTATTACTTTTTTATTAATTTTATTTTTTTTAGTTGATTCTAAAAATACATATGGATAACAATTTTCAATAACACTTCTTACTATTCCAGCATGAAGATGTTCTTGCCATACTTTTTCTTGTTCGGTAAGAACTTTTTCTCCTATAGAACACATAGATGGTCCTATTATTAATTCGTATAAATCTACAATACTTATTTTTTTGTTTTCTAATAATTCTTTAACATAGTTTATACATCCATATCTATCATTTTTAAATAAAAGTTCATTAAATTCTAAATAATAATTTTCCATTATTTACCTCCTATACTTAATTATATTTTATCATTCTTTTTTTAAATAATAAACAAAAAAGTCACATCTTGTGATTTATATTTTTATTCATTTTTTTCATTTATAGATTTTCCTACCAAACAACCTGTTGAAAGAGCAATAGTTATATTATATCCACCAGTTATTCCATGAGTATCTAAAACTTCGCCAGCATAATAAACTCCTCTATTTATTTTTGATTCCATTGTTCTTGTATCAATATATTTCATATCAATACCTCCTCCAGTAACTATACTTTGTTCTATTTTACCAGTCTCTAAAATCTCTATCTCATATTTTTTTATATAATCTATTATTAACTTCTTTCTTATTTTGGATAATTCAGCTATTTTTACATTACCTATTTCTGAAGATATATGAAGTGCTAATCGTTTAGGCAAATATTCTTTCAAAAAGCTTATAGTTTCTTTTTTATAATCATAATTATTAAGATTATTTAACAATTCATCATATTTAATTAATGGGCAAAAATCTATTTTAATTTTAACTTCATTATTTAATAATTCTTTATAAACATATTCACTTATTTTAAAAATAGCTGGTCCGCTTATTCCAATATGGGTAAATAATAAAGAACCCTCTTTTTCTATATTATTTAGAGATATTTTAACATTATCTATACTTATTCCTGCCAAATCATGTTTTCTTGTTTTAAGAAAAGTTAAGGCTGGATATAAATCAGTTATTGGTTGATTTAAGCTTTTTGAAAATAGATATCCATCTCCAGTTGATCCTGTATTTGAATAACTTTTCCCACCTGTCGCTATAACTAAATTCAAACATTTATAAATATTTTTATTGGTTTTTATGACTTTTAAATCATTTTCTACTTCTATCTTTTCTACCTTCTCATTAAGTTTTACTAATATATTATTTTTATTAATTACATTTTCAAAACAATTAATTATCTCCATAGAACTATTACTTTTTGGAAAAAGTTTATTATCTTCTTCTTCTACTAATAAAACATTGTTTTTATAAAAGAAATTTTCTATTTCTTTTGGACCAAAATTACTAATAGAACTATATAATAACTTTGAATTAACAGAAATATTATTCAAAAATTCTCTAATATTTTTATTATTAGTTATATTACATCTTCCTCCGCCTGTTATAGATAGTTTTTTTAAAATATGATTGTTTTTTTCGATAAGAATGACTTTATTATTTTTTGAGGTTTCTAAAGCTGCCATGCATCCAGCTGGGCCTGCTCCAATAACTACTACTTTATATATTTCTTCCATAATTTCTCCTTAACTAAAATCAAATTCTACTTTATTATTTTCTATTTTTAAATAAGCATCAAATTTTTTACCACTCTTCGAAGTAAAACCTTTTATTTTAGATGATTTATTATTTTTCAAAAGTAAAATAGCATTGTTTTTAGAAATTATTCTATTGCAAATAACACCACTTATTTTAAATGTACATCCTTCTTTATATCCAATACATCCATAACCATATCTATTTCTTAAAACTTCTTTCTGACATAATGGACATATACCAATTAAATCGCCATAAAAACCTGTATCAGATTCTTCTTCAATCGAAATTTCTTTTTTCAAAAAAACTTCTTCTATTTCTTTTTTTGCCAAAGAAAGCGATTCTTCTATTTTCATTTCATTATGATATACTTTTTTTAATGCTTTACCTAAGAAGCTAGTCTTATATTTATCCATTGATATTTCCATATTAAGTAGAGACTCAATCAAGTATTCTCCTTTGGGTAATATATGATATACATCTTTTTTTAGCTCAATATACATACTTTTTATAGCATTATCAATTATACCAGTTCTTGTTGCTTCTGTACCAAGTTCTAATCCTTCAAAGATTGCTTTGTAATCTTCTGTATCATCTTCTTCTTCTTTACTTTTATCTTCTTTGAATGGATTTTTTAAGTAATTATTCAAAGTTTCAATTGTATAGTGTTTAGGTGGTGAAGTTTTCTTTTCAACAGGTTTAAATAAAATATTAACTTTATCTCCTATATTTAAATTCGGTAATATTTTGTCGTTAGAATTGTATTCATCATATAGAGTCCAACCTTTTTCCAATATAACCGTTCCTTTTAAAGTGAACTCCTCTAAATTACCTAGAGATATTTTTATTTCTGTTTTTTCAATTAGACAATCTTTACTACAAAAAACAGCGGTAAATCTTTTAAAAACTGTTTTATATACTTTTAATTCATCTTCGCTTAAGTCTTTAAATTTAGGTATTTTATAGGTAGGTGTTAGAGCTGAGTGGGACTCTATTTTTGAATCATCAAAGATAGTTTTTTTATCTTTAAATTCAACTGGATAATTCATTTCAGATAGTATTTTAATTATTTTATTGACTTTGTTTTTTTCAGCTAAAGCTAAATATTCAGAGTTTGTACGAGGATAAGTTAAATAACCTTGTTCATATAGCTTTTGAACTATTTCTAGAGATTTATCCATAGACATTTTATATTTTTTACCTAAAACATTTTGAAGCTTAGATAAAGAATATAATTTACCTGGGTTAAGAATGTCTTTCTTTACTTTTTTTGATATAACCGTTGCTTCCAAATCATTATATTTCAAACATAAATCATTAGCTTCTTTTAATTTGTTTTTATCAAATTTTTCTTTACTATTTAATTCAACTTCTGAGTTATTTGTTAATTCCTTACTTGAAATACTATAATATATATCTGGAATAAATTTTTCAATTAATTTATCTCTATCATAAACGGCTTTAACAATTGGAATTATTACTCTTCCTACTCTCAGTAAAGTTCCCGTTTTTAAAGTTGCATATCTTGTTAAATTAACTCCATATAACCAATCTATATAAGTACGCGCAAATCCTTCATTAGCAAGACTATTATATTCTTCTTCATATTTCATATTAATTAAAGCTTCTTTTATAGTTTCGGAAGTTTGATCTGGCAACCAAAGTCTAAGTAATTGTTTTTTACTGTTTAGAGCATTACTAATACATAATCTTACAATTATTTCTCCTTCACGATCTGCATCTCCAGCATTTACAATTTTATAAACATCTTCTCTATTTAATAACTTTTTAATTATTTCAAATTGTTTCAAAATTCCCTTGTCAACTTTTTTAGATAAATCTGTTTTTAATTTAAACTTAAATTCTTTAGGGAAACATGGCAAATTATTTATTGTCCATTTATTGTTTGAAGATTCTAAGTAATCTTCTATATCACATAAACTAAACAAATGTCCAAATGCATATGTAACTATGTATTCATTATTTTCATAATATCCATCATATTTTTTCATATTTCCAATAGCCTCTACTATATTACGAGCTAAGCTTGGTTTTTCTGCAATTATTACTATCATGTTTCACCTACCAAATTAATATGTATACATTATAGCATTTATATAATTTTTATATAAGGTCTATTGATATATTTTAATTATTTTGTTACAACAAAAAAAGATTCTAAAGAATCTTTTTATTGCCATGTTAATATAGGATATCCTCCATTTATGTTGTTCGTATCTGCTTTAAATTGAGAACCTAAATTACTAAGCGATATTGAGGTTGCAACATTCAAATAAGTTCCACTAGAATTGTGTCCAACAATAGTTCCAGAATAACTATTAGAAGTAGAACCTGCAAGAGATGAAGCTGTATAAGAAGCTGCTTTAACAATCCCTACATTATATGAATAATTAACTGCCCCTATACTATAATTAGCCCCTGTTATACCTCCAGACCTTGTCACAGATGCTGTAACATTACCTGTATTATAAACTCTTTGTATAGTTGCGTTATTGTTATCTCCAGCTATACCTCCAGAAAGTGAAGTAGTTCCATCACTTGTTCCAGTAGCAGTAACTGATCCTCTGTTATAACTGTCATATATAGTTGCTTTATAATTAAATCCAGCTAGTCCACCAACATCATATTTTCCGGATACTGAACCTTTATTATAAGATTTTGTTAACGTAGAACCTTCTCCATTAACTCCTGTTATTCCACCACTTGCTTGCCCTCCATAGCCATTTATTACGCCTATATTTTCGTTATAGCTTAATTGACCATTATTATAACCTGATATTCCACCAGTGTTATTATAAGCACCAGTAATTTGGCCATTATTAGTTGAATAATTTATTACTCCTGTATTGTGTCCTGTTATTCCACCAGTATTAGTTGTTCCCCAAACTGATACATTATTTGTACAATTTGTAATAGTTCCAGAATTTTTACCAGCTATGGCTCCGGTATAATTAAGCGATCCTATTATTCCAGTAAGGGATAAATTTTTAATCGTTCCTGTATTTGTTCCAAACAGTCCTTTATAATTTCCTGCTTCATCATAAGTATAAATATTAGTAACTGACTTATTGTTTCCCTCAAAGATACCATTAAATGTTTTTCCAGTTGAATACTGATCACCAATTGGAATCCAATTATTAAAATATCTTATATCACTAATAGTAAATGATATGCCAGACTTAATACCAAAATCTAATCTTAAAGTCGTATATTCTCCACATGGAAAGTTTATATTAAATTGAGTTGTTCCACTCGCTAAGGTTTTTTTAACCGAGTTTGTTTCTGACAAAGGTTTTGTTGCATTAACATAAAACAGTTGAAAATCCATACTTGTTGAAATTCCACTTGCAAACACTACAGTTCCTCCACACGTTCTTCCAACATTTGGGTTATTAAATACAATTTGTGGATCAGTTGTATTAGTAACATAAAGATTTCCATTTTTAGTCATTCCTGAAATAATCATTGGTTTTGAATATAAAGAGCCAATAAGGCTTAAGTTAATATTATTCATTAACTTAGCATTTGAACTATTACTTCCTGAATTAACCAAATCTCTAAAGAAAGCTAAATCAGAATCGTCATATAATAAATAATAATTTTCTTCTATTGCCCTTGTAACTGTGAAATTTTTAGTTACAGTTGCACTTGTTAATCCATTATTACCAACAGCAGTACATGTTACTGAGTGTTCTCCTATTTCAAGGGTGTTGGTATTATTAATTGTATTAGAACCTTCATCGGTACAGTTTAAAACTCCAGTTCCACTTGTTGACCAAACAATATTAAACAAATTACTAACTGGATTATCAGTATATTTTCCAACTGTACTTACAGACGAAGATGGAGATAATGTAGGAGCAATTTTATCGATACCAGCTATTGTATAACTTGATGCTGTCTTATAATTTGTTCCATCATATATTCTGGCAATTATACTTCCATTTTCTTCAAAATTTACAGAGGCTGTTGTTCCACTTGATACTGTTTTCCAAGTTGAACCTTCATTTGTACTATATGTATATATAAAGTCTGTTTCTCTAGTAGGATATGTTATTGTGACTGTCTTACTTGCCGCATATCCTGTAGGACTCACACTATAAGTTGGAGTTGTTATTTCATTTGTAGTAGTAGTTACACTTGTTACTGTTTTAGCGCCAGCTCCATTTGTTACTCTCACTTTTAATGTATGTTCTCCACTTGTTACAGATGTATATGTATATGTATTAGTAGTTTCATTATTTACATAACTTCCTGCGTCAAGTGCGAATTCATACTTTGTTATTCCACTTTCTTCATCACTTGCAATTGATTCCACAGATATTTTATTTGTTGTTTTGCTTGTTACACCAATTGTTGCTGATGCTGGTGTTGTATCTATCTCACTTATTGTATAACTTGATGCTGTCTTATAATTTGTTCCATCAAATATACGAGCTATTACAGTTCCGTTAGATATAAAAGTTATTGGAACTGTTAATTCAGTTGGAACTGTTATCCAAGTAGTTCCTAAATCCAAACTATAAGAGTAAATATAATTATCTTCTCTAGTCGGATATGTTATTGTAACAATTTTACTAGAAGCAAATCCATCTTTATCTACACTATATGTAGGTACTATTATTTCACTTGGATTAGTTGTTATTATTGCTTCACTTGTTAATGACACACCATTTGTACAAACAAGTTTAAATTCATGTTCTGCAGAAGCCACTGAATTATAAGTAAAAGCTCTAGCTTGTTCATTTGTATTATATGTTTCTTTTAAGTCTCCATCTAAATAAAATTGATATTTTGATATACCTGATCCACTATCAGAGCAACTTGCAACAAAGGAAACACTATTACTTGTTTTTTTATCATAAATAAGATTAGCTTTGGGTTTAGTAGTGTCTTCGCCAGGTTTAACTTTAGAACCAATTTCAACAATCTTCCCATCATAAACTGCTGAGTAATCATTTTGAATAAATTCACCAGATATTACTCTATTATTATTTAATTCTAAATAACCTGTTTTTGGTTTTTCACCTTTTATTTTTATTATGTCATTTAAATATATCCCCTCAACATATGTTATTTCATCAAGTGCATATACTTTTGGTATAACGTAGTCTATTAACTCTTTTTTTATAAATCCTAGTTCTATATCAGAAATCGCATAATTACCTTCTTTTAAGCACTCTTTTTGTTCTAAAACACACATTATTTGATATTTTTCTACTGCATCAATATATGCATATACGCTAGCCCTAGCAGCTCCTTTTTTAGATGTTTCAATTACATTTAATATAAGCGGAACGGTGATTAGAGCTATTACGGCTATAATTACGATAACTGCTAAAAGTTCTATTAGTGTAAACCCTTTTTTATTTTTCATTTTATGCTCCTTTATGTTTTATAGTAATCTCTATTATAATTAATATTAACATATCATGGAAAAAAAATAAAGACCTTATCCTATAATTAATTAAATACTTTAATCAACTATATAAAAAATACAGTTTATCTTTATTCTATTTTTTATCACACCAAACTTTATCTTTAATTTCTGGATTACCGTTATAATTAACTAAAATTTCTTCTTTTTTTTAAATTTTTTAAGGATTTTTATTGGTTGATATATTTAATTTACATTCAAGAAATTAACATTATTCAAACTATAATTTAATTTCAATTTTTCATTATTATAATATATTTCTAAAAAGATTTCATCTTTTCTTTCAGTATCAATAGATATATTGGCAATTGTTATATATGGATCACTCATAGTTTGAAAAATTGATTTATTGAATAAATTTTTTGATGATCTATATTTTAATATATTTCTTATTTCTTTAAAATCTCTGTTATTTTCTTTTACTAGTTCTATTGCTTTATTAAGTCTAAAAATACTGTTACTTCCTTCATCTACCATTTTATTATCTATATTACCATGTATGTAATGATTAGAATGTACATAAAAATCATCAACATATTTTACACTTATATCTTCTTTATATACTTCTATTGAAACAGCAATATTATTATTAATATCAATGGCGTTAATGTGATAACCGGATGCTGTTTTGATTTCTTTACATCTTCTTATTAAGTCATCAATAGATGAAGCTTCAGAAATATGTCTTTGCGAAAAGTAACGTGGTAAATTGTCTAAATTGGTTTCCTCGTCATGACAATAATTAATTGTTTTAAATATACCATAACTATTCCAACTAAATCCGTTACCAAATGGCATATTATACATGTCATTAGTTATAAACCAATTTCCATTATCTATTTTAACTTTTGATAAGCAAAAGTTGCCAACAACATAATCGTCATCTTCATTATGACTTAATATATAATTTCCATTTTCCTTTTTAGCAATAATTGTAGTGCAATGTTCAAAATTTAATTTGAACAATTCAGGGCATAGTACAGAAAAATATAATAAAATATCTATTTCTAAACCATCGGCTTTACCTTTTATTTCTTCATAATATTTTGGAAATTCATTCCTGATTTTTTCTAGTAATTGTATACACTTAGATTTAATACTTTCATTTTTAAGTAAAAGACTAAGTTCATTGAGTAAATTTTTATTAATTATATGTTTAAAATAATTGCCTGAAATTTTTCCATTTTCATAGGGGGTTTTATTCAAATTTAATATGTCAATTTTCGTTTTTTTCATAAATTAAACCTACCTTAATAATATTATTTTCTAACTAATTTAACTACACATTCTATGTACCTTGACTGATTATTATGTATATCTCAATTTTATTATATCACATCATCTACTCTTTTAATTAATTCATCTATAAATAATTCTTCGTTTATTCTATAAATATAACTATATTTTTTGCCTATGTCTTTTAAAGACATTCCACTTACATATACATCTTTTCTATCTAGTATTATGTATCTATCATGAAATGGATTGTTATTTATAAATACAATATTTTCATATTGATTATTATATTTTTTTATAAGAATATCATCTAAATTTTTTGATATTACTAAAATTCTTTTATTTATAGTTCTTAAAGTATCTAATAATTCTTTATTTGCGTAATTATCAATTATAATTATTTCTTTTTTTGATTTGTTAAAAATATCAATTAAGATACTATATGCATCATAAATTTTCCCTTCATATAAAATAGAATTTTTTTTAGATGAGAATTTATCGAATGATTCTTCCAATTTTAGTAATCTACTCTCGTGACTAATTAAAATATTACTATTTTTAATAATATCATTAGAAATATATTGTTTCATAACTATAAAAGCATCCATAATATACAATGTTATGTTTGTTGCTTTTTGGCCTTTTAAGATGGTTGCTAACATATATATTCCTTGTTCAGTAAATACTCTAGGATTTGATCTGGACATAGAATTAACATTTGTGGTCAAAATCTTTGACCGCAAATTATTCACCTCTTCATCATTCAGTTTAAAACTATATCTTTCAGGAAATTTTTCTATATTATTTTTAACTGCTTGATTTATTTCTTTTGTTCCATTCTTACATTCATATAATCTAGCCAGATCTGAATCTAACATTACTTGTACTCCTCTTATTTCATATATTAGATTATCAACTTTTTCTTCTTTTACTAATTGATTATTCATACTTTACCTCCTCCCAAATAATAAAAAAAGAGATATACTCCTAAAAAAGTATATCTCCGCATATATGCATGTAATCACCATTGCCAAATGATTATACACCCTAGTCGACCAAATTGTCATATTAATACGTGGCAATTAAATTAATGCATTTATATTATAACAAATGCTTGTTTTGAACACAATATAAAAAGAATGAATTACTTTTTTTCCAAAACACAAACTGTTTCTATATGATAAGTCTTACTAAACATATCAACTGGAGTAATTTCTAAAACATCATAAAATTCATTTAAAATATTTAAGTCTCTCGCCAAAGTAATTGGATCGCAACTAACATAAACTATTTTATTTGGACCTAATTTTAACAAATTACTTATTGTATCTTTATCCATTCCGCTTCTTGGTGGGTCAATAACAACAGTATCAAAATCACCTAACTCATTAATATAAGAAGCGTCATTACAAATATAATCAATGTTTTTAACTTTGTTTAAATTTTTATTAACATTAGCATCTTCTACAGCATACTTATTAATTTCAATACCTATTATTTTATTACAGATTTTACTCAAAAAAATTCCAATTGTTCCTGTTCCACAATATAAATCCAATAAGTTATTAGAATTTTCAACATATTCAAGTACTTTGTTATATAAATTATAAGCTCCTTCGGTATTAACTTGAAAAAACGACCCTGGAGAAATAATAAAAGAATATTCCCCAATCTTATCAATAATATAACCCTTACCAGTAATAACTTTATAATCTTTATTAAAAATAACAATTGTATTAACTTTGTCTTTTAAATAATCTATATTTAAATCATAAGTATTTGCTTTAAAAACAACCATTGAATCGTCTTTACTTACTCTAATAACTATTTGATAAATTTTTTCTAAATTGATTTTTTTAATTTCTTTTAAAATTTCATTTATTTTATCATCTACAATTAAACATTTATCAACAGCTATAATTTCATAGCTTTTATCCTTATAATATCCTATAGTTTCTTTAACTTGAAATGTAGCTTTATTTCTATAATTAAACTCACTATTAGGTATTATTTTTTTAATTTTATTTATATCAATATTTGTGAATCTATTTATAATTTCTCTAATTTTATTTTCTTTGTATTCAAGTTCATCAGAATAAGATAAGTGCATCATATTACATCCACCACAAACAGAATAATAAGGGCAAGCAGGTATTATCCTTTTAGGACTTTCCTTAATTATTTTAACTAATCTAGCTTCATTATATTTTTTAGAATGCTTAGTAATTTGTATTTCAACTTTTTCAAGAGGAAGTGCATCAGTTATAAAGGTAATTACTCCATTTACAAAAGCAATTCCTCTTCCCTGATGATCCATTTTTTCTATATCAACTATGTATTTCATAATATCACCTCTTTAAAATTATAACACATATCCTACGTGTATTATAATAATTACAAATAATAAAAAAAGATTAAATAAATTATTTAATCAAATTGAATACTAAAAATATAATTCCTGCAGCTAATAAAAGTGTAATTATAAAGAAAAGTATCTTAATAAGTAAATTATTCTTTTTAACTGTTTTGCTTAACTCAACTATTTGTTCAAAATCTTGTTCACTAAAATTCAATCCTGATGTAAAAAATGATTTATCTAAACTAGTACTTGTGTTAACTGATTTTTTTTGATCGTTAATTCTAGCTTGGTCAAGTAAGTTTTTAATCGAATCATTTGAAGTTATAATTGTGTTTTCAGTAGATTTCAAAGTGTTGAACATATCCAGCCCTAATTGATGATCACTAAGCTTATTTAATTGACTTGTTTCAGATATAGTATCAATCAAATCTTTCAAATTTTCATCAGTCTTATTTTGTCTATTTTTTAATTCTTTTAATATATCATAATTAGTATTACTAAGTGATCTGTTTTTTTCTTCATTTGGTCTTGAGACCTTAGCTTTTTTAAGTATATCTCTTATATCATATACTCTATCTTCTTCTTGTTCAAAAACTTCATAATTAGGCATTAATTCTTCTTTAGGAGTTAATTTAATTATTTCTTTTTGTCGTTGATATTCTTCTCTATTTCTAAGCATATTTTTTACTTTAGTAATATCTATTTCATTTGGATTATCAATAGTAGCAATGCCTTCAATATTACTATATTCAGAATCACTATAAATATCTTTATATAAATCTTGATTTTTAGAACTCCTCTTTGAAGAATTACTATCTTGCTTATAATATCTATCCATTCTACTCATATAGATCACCTACTATTAATAATAACATAAAATGCATATTTTTTAAATATATACTTGCATTTATTTACAGTTTTTTTTATAATAATCCAAGGAGGATTATATGAAAAAAATAATTGTAGATAAGAATGTTTGTATCGGATGTGGTTTTTGTGCAGCTAATGTGGAAAAAGTATTTTTAATGGATGATGATGATTTGGCCTTAGCAAAAAACAATATATTGGATAATATGAGTGAAGAAGAAAAAGAAGAAGTTTTAGATGTTAAAGAAGGTTGCCCTGTAGGCGCTATTTTGATTATTGAGGAAGAATTTTAAAATTCTTCTTTTATTATAAAAAAAGATTATTTTTTAGAATAATCTTTTCTTTTTAATATAAATAAATATAATATTTCATTTTTTATTACATAAAATTTTGTTTCTCTTGTATTTTCAAACGCCATAATAGGTGAAGATAAATTTGCCGCCAAATTTAATAATTCTTCAAAATCCATTATTGATATAATTTTTAGATTTTCAGTGTCAATCATACTATTTGTAATTATTATTATTTCACTGTAATCACTTTTAATTTTTTCTAATTTGTCTTCATAATCAATTTGACCTTGATAATCAACAATTTTCTTGATAACAATTAGAAATCCTACTAAAGACACTAAGAATCCTAATAAATAAATAGATATTTCTAAATAATCAATTGTTTCTAACTCTGTATTAGAAACTGATAAAAATTTCTTTTCAGATGGTAAATCATTTTGTTCAACTATAAAAACCTTATCTTCAATATTTATTTTAGCTGATAAAATATACTTTTCCGAAACAGAATAAGTACCATCATTACCATATATATCAATCGGCATTTCTATTTTTACATAAGAAATAGTAGGTATTTGAAAATATTCAACAAATTTACTTATTTCAGTTATGTATGCTCTAATATCAATATTAAAATTTTCTACTAATGATAATTTATCCGCATTAGTAGAAAGAATTCCAGTGCTTTCTTTAATTATATATTCTTTGTTCCATAAAACGGGATTAGTTTCACTTGTTGGATCTTCATTATAAAGACCATATAAAGTTGCTTTTATATTATAATCATATTTAAGCGGTAAAACCTTATCTGATTTATACTCATAGTCAAAAGTCATATTTAACCCTTTAGTTATACCAGTAATATATGATCTACCAGACTCCAAAGAAGGTTCCCCAATAAACTTGTTTTTATCTACATTTACACTATAAATAATTGAACCACTGCTTGAATATTCTTTTTCATTAACTTTTTTATTTTGAACAAATTTATTTAATAAACTATAGCTATTAAATAATAAAACCAAAACAAAAAGAAATAACAAGAAAAATAATCCCTTTTTATTTAAAACTGTTTTTTTCTTAACATTTTTTTTAGCCATATTAAGACCCCGTTTCTACTCCCACATTATCATTTCTGCCATTTAAGAACTCATTAAACATGATGGTTGGATAGCCTACTTTAGCAATAACTGAAACAACTTTACCAAAAACTTGTTCTCTTAAAACACTTTTTGAATCTCTTGTTTCGTTATTATCCCCTTTAGTTATTAAAACTCTACCATACTTATTAGTTCTTTGTATGTCTATAACTCTATGTATTACTTTTACCTTATCTAAATTATACACTATAATATCACCAATTTCAATTTGATCATAGTTAATTTTTTCATAAACTACTACATCACCTCTTTTTATGACCGGTTCCATACTTCCTGTTACTATTACAACAGGTTTAAAAGGATAAATACCCGAATTGAAAGATATAATAGCTACTACTATAAATATAAATATTAAAAGCCTTACTTTTTCAAACCCTGAAAATCTATTTTGAAGACTAAATTTTACTTGAGTAAAATAATCTTTTTCAATTTTAAAATATATAAACAAGGGTACAATAAGCTGAATTATACAAAGAATTGCATAATTATTAGCCGGAAAAACAGGTGTTAATAGATATACAATTAAAAATGGTATTTTATATAGTAATGAAGAAACAATTCCTTCTCGATATACTAAGTAGCTTAAAAACAAATTTGTTATTAAAGCTGGGAAAAAATATCTAAGCAAAAATATAAACATTATTGGAATTGTATTAAATGATCCAGAAAAACTAGATTGGTCAATACTTGTTATTGTAAGTAAAATTGTAACTAATACTACATTAGTATATTTTCTGTTTTCCTGAGATGATTTTATGTAACTTGTTCTAATAACTTCTTCAGAAATAGCTATCAAAATGAAAACTATCATATTAATAATAATACCACTAATAGAATGATTAAATGGGCTCTTAGCATAACCAATTATTAGACCAAGTAAATAATACATAATTATATATAATAGAGCTCCTATTAAAGACATCTGTTTAAGTGACTTTTTATTAAAATTAGTTACTTCGTGATTTTTTCTTATCAAGAAATAACCTGTAATTGCAATTGTAATATAAATAAGGGGCTTAAATAAATATTGAAATTCTTTTACACCTATATTTTTAATTAATATTGAAGGTAAAACCATAAGAGCAATAAAAATCATTAATATAGAAATATAACCAACTATTTTTCTTCTCATTAATTTACGATAATAATATAATAAAAGTATTGTGTTACACCGTTAATTACATAAGAAACTCTTACTTGTAATTTTATTACAGTAGTAAGGCTGGTCCTTAATCTAACTGTTACGGTAAGTTTTCCTGTTCCGTGAGCAGCTACTGTTCTAGGAGTCAAAGTAGAAGCTAATGAGCTAACATTAGACCCTCCAGTTACTGTGGTATTAGTTCTAAGTCCACTTGACATTTGATATGGATATGGGTTTTTAAAATTTATAACAAATGTACAACTCTTATAACTTGTATATTTCTGGTTTCTTGTGAAAGTTAAAGTCAAATAATTTGCATCCAAAACTTCACTTGTGAACGTAGAAAAAGTTGTAGGAAAGGTTCCACTTGTATAAGTAGCGCCACCCGTTCCATTTGCCGTTAAATTAAGTTTTAAAAGATTACCACTAATAACATAATTAGCTACTGCAGTTCCATTTATCCTAATAGTCTCGTTAAAATAAGCATAGCCTATACTAACGGAAAGTATAACAGAAGCTAGTATAACAACTAAATAACTTTTTTTATATTTTTTCCTTTTTATTTTTTTCATATGATTGCCCCTTTTAATTTAAAGAAAGCCACATTATTAATGAGGCTTTATATTATTATTAAACTGCTTGTTCGTAATTTAATACTGCTGTAAATGTAACATTGTTATTAGAAACTGTTGAAGTTGTAGCCCAAGCAACATTTATATTAAATGTATAAGTTTGGTTTGGCTCTAATACAACTCCTGTAGCCCATGTTGGATAAGTAACTGTAATATCTGGATTTGTATTTCCAGTAACGTTAACACTTAACAAATCTGCAGCAATGTTACCATTGTTTTTAACTGTAACACTTATTGTTGTTCCAGCTCCTGGATAAGCTAAATCTGGAACTGATATAGTTAATGCATTTTTATCACCTGATATTGTAGATGTTGGATTACATCCAGTTTTTGAAGATATTGATGTTGCTGAGAATTGAACATCAAATGTACCTGTTGTAACTGCTGTTCCTCCAATATTTAATGATTCACTGAATATTGCATAACCTATTGTCATTGTGAAAAGTGCAGCAAATAATGATAATATTAAAAATGTTTTTTTGTTTTGTTTTTTAGATTTCATAATCTTTCCTCCTTTTAAATATTTTGTTCGTAATTTAGGGTTGCTGTAAATATTAAGCTCTTATCTATTACATTTGAATTTTTATTCCAATTTATAGAAATATTGAATTCATATGTTTCGCTAGGATTTAATATTATTCCAGTCTTCCACTTTGGATATGAAATTGTTATATCAGGATCATTTTCACCTGTTACAACAACATTCAATAATTTTGCAGCTACATTACCAGTATTTTTAACAATAACACTAATCGTAGCACCAGAACCTGGATTATTCAAATCAGGAACTGATATTGTCAAATTATCTTTGCTTTCTGATATTGTAGATGTTGGTGTACAACCGCTTGATGAAACTATTGAACTGGCCAAAAATTCAACATTAAAATTTCCGCTAGCAATAGCTGTACCATTAATATTTAATGATTTATTAAATATAGCGTATCCTACAGCAAGTGATAGCAAAGCAGCAAATAAAATTACAGTTCAGTAGATTTTACTATTTTGCTTTTTAATTTTTCGTTCCATAAAACCTCCTCTATCATAAATACATGATATCAAAGAAAAAACAAAAAATCAATAGGTTTACAATTTTAATGTGTAAACTACAAATTAAATAAAAAACAAACACTTAATTATGTTTGTTTTCAGTACTATCTTTTATTTACAAGTTGCTCCTAAAGACTCATATATATCTATTATTCCTTTTATTGTAATTTTGTTGTTTTTATCAACATATTTTTTCATAACAGAATTATCTTTAACATAAGCTTTTAAATCCATTTTGCTATAATCCACAGTAGTTAAAGACGTAAGTTTGTCTCCTTTGACAATAACTTCGTTTGTATAACCACCATATTTCTTATCTAAATCACCATAAGTTTTCTTTAAATAAGTTTCTAAATATGAAATTATTTGTTCGTTATCTGAAGAAACAATCTCTTCAGTAACAACTTTGGTAATTTCGTTATTTTTAGCATGTAATTCATAGTCAGATTTAAACGTGTAATTTTGTGATTTATCACTTTTATCAATTGTACAATGTTTAACTATTTCTTTGTTACCACAACCAGTTAAAGCAAACACAGCAACCAATAAAAATAATCCACTAATAATTTTTTTCATAAATTTACTCCTTCCAATAAAATTATATCACAAAAAAAATAAACTATATAGTTTATTTTGTTTCATTATATAATCTTTTTACATCTTTTGGACTTAGTGTTACATATTCTCCTGATTTCAGTTTACTAACATCTAAAAACGCAATTCTCTCTCTTTTTAGTTTCAGAACAGTATATCCTAATGTTTCAAACATCTTCTTTACTTGATGATTTCTTCCTTCATGAATAATAAGTTCAATTATTGAGCAATCAGTTTTTTTATCATAGCTAGTAATTCTTGCTTTAGCTTTTGATGTTTTTTTACCATCTATATATACTCCACTACATAATTTTATAATTTCTTTTTTTCCAAGCAAACCATTTACTTTTGCTATATAGACTTTATCAATATTATTTTTAGGATGCATTAACATATTAGCAAGTTCTCCATCGTTCGTTAGTATTAATGCGCCTGTAGTATCATAATCTAATCTACCTACTGGATATATTCTTTTTTCAGTTCTAATCAAATCAACAACAGTTTTTCTTCCTTTATCATCATGAGTAGAAGTTATAACTCCTCTTGGTTTATTAAGTAAAAAATATACTTTTTCATTATTATCTGTAATATTTATAGAGAATCCATCAACTTCAATTTCATCTTTTGTAGTTACTTTAACTCCAAGTTCATTAACTATTTTTCCATTAACAGTTACATGTCCTTTTTTTATTAATTCTTCCGCTTTTCTTCTTGAAGTATAGCCAGAGTTAGCAATCACCTTTTGTAAACGTTCCATCCAAATCACCTTATTTGATTATACAGTAAATATATTAATTTATCAATAAAAAAATAATTTTACTATTATAACTGAAGCTATTATCCCAACTAAATCAGCAAATAAGCCAGCATATAAAGCGTACTTTATTTTTTTTATACCTACGCTTCCAAAATAAAGAGTAATAACATAAAGGGTTGTTTCTGTTGAACCTTGAATAACCGAAGCAATTCTTCCAATTAAACTATCAGGTCCATAATCTAAAAATAAATTATTTAATATTGCTAAAGTTGATGATCCTGATATAGGTCTCATTATCATCATCGGTAATACTTGAACTGGAATTTTTATTAATTCGAACAAAGGATTTATAAGTTTGTATATTAAGTTAAGAACACCACTTTTTAAAAATATATTTATACCTAAAATCATAGCTACTAAACAAGGAAATAATTTTATTATCATTTGAAAAGTTTCTGAAGCTCCGTTTATAAATTCATCATAAATCGGTGTTTTTTTATATAATCCATATATAAGAATAAAAATGACAATAATAGGGATTATTAAATTTGATATAAAACTCATCTGCACCTTCTTTTTGCCAAAAATCTATCAATTAAAAGTCCTGATATAACAGAAAATACACTAGCAATAATACAAGGAAACACAATATCGGTAGGATTATTACTTTTATATAAAATTTTTAAGGAAATAATAGTTGTTGGAATTATTGTAATCCCACTTGTATTTAAAACTAAAAAAGTAATCATACTTCTAGAAGCGGTATCTTTTTGGGGATTTATTTTTTGTAAAGACTCCATTGCCTTTAAACCAAATGGGGTCGCTGCATTTCCAAGTCCCACCATATTTGCCATTATATTTGAGGCAATCAGACCAAAAGATTCATGCCCTTTAGGTATTTCTGGGAAAATTTTTGTTAAAGGTAGTTCTATTTTTTTTGACATTATGCTCAGTAATCCAGAAGATTCTGCCACTTTCATAATTCCAAGCCATAGTGCTAAAACTGGTAATATTTGAACAGTCATATCAAAAGCTAATTTTGTGCTGCTTAGAATTTCATTGTTAATATTTTCAATATTTCCAATAAATAAAGAATATAAAATACCTATTATTATTAATAAACCCCATATTTTATTAATCATTTTTTTCCTTTTTTATATATAATTTATCTTCGTAAATCAATGTGTCCATTAAATAAACTTTAATCTTTCCTATTTGAATATTATTAACAATATTCTTTTTCTTATATATTTCAAACTTTATAATTATGTTTTCTTTTTCTATTTTATCAAGTAAATAATAAAAATTTTTTTTAATATAAAATTTATAATTCTTATAATATTCTTCTTTTATATTAATATTTCCTTTTTTTAAAATTTGATATTTTTTATATTTTGAAAAACCATATTCAAATAATTTGATATGATCGTTAAAGTCATTTCCATCATTAAGCGTCACTACAACTAAATTCATGTTATTTTTTGAGGCTGTTGTCACTAAAGTTCTTTTTGCCTTTTTAGTATATCCTGTCTTACCACCAGTAGAATATTTATACATTTTAAGCAATTTGTTTTTATTAATCCAAGAATAAGTGTTTTTATTAGTTTTTAAATCATACCGCATTGTTTTTACGATTTCTCTAAAGTTTTTATATTTCATTGATGCACTAGTTAATAAAGCCATATCATAAGCAGAAGAATAATTTCCTTTTTCTTCATCTAAACCATTAGGATTATTAAAAGTTGTATCATTCATATTAAGAAGTTTTGCTTCTTTATTCATTTTTTTTATAAATTCATCTACACTATTACCAACATTTTTAGCAATTACCAGTGAAGCATCATTCCCACTTCTTAACATTAAACCATATAATAAGTCTTTTATAGTTAAAACCTCTTGTTTTTTTATGTATATACTTGATCCATAAGAATTACTTATTTCATCACCTACTATTACCTTTTTATTTAATTGTTTGGACTTTATTGCTAAATGAGCCGTCATTATTTTTGATATTGATGCAACACTTCTTATATTATGAATATTTTTTCCAATAATAACTCTATTTGTATCCATATCCATTAAAACATAACTACTTGCGTTTATATCAATAGCTTTTACATTAAAAGGCATTATTATTATAATCAAAAAAATTATGTATTTTTTCATAATGTTCACCTATTTAAGAATATGAAAAAAGAACAACAATAGTCCTTAAAGTTCATTAATATAAAAAAAGAAGAGGCTATTTTGCTTCTTCTGTTGCTCTTGTTTCTCTAATTACTGTAACCTTTATAGTACCTGGATATTGCATTTCATTTTCTATTCTTGTTTTAATATCACGAGCTACCTTATAACTTCCAAGATCATCAATTTGTTCTGGTTTAACAATAACTCTAAGTTCTCTACCAGCTTGTACAGCAAATGTTTTTTCAACACCTTCTATACTATTAGCAATGTTCTCTAAATCTTTTAGTCTTTTAACATAATTTTCAAGAGAATCATTTCTTGCTCCTGGACGAGATGCTGAAAGTGTATCAGCTATTGCCACTAAAACCGAAATAATACTTGTTGCTTCTGTATCTCCATGATGTGATTCAATAGAATTTATAACAACATCATTTTCTTTAAATCTTTTTGCTAAATCGCTACCAAGTGTAACATGGCTTCCTTCAATTTCATGATCAATTGCTTTACCAATATCATGAAGTAATCCAGCACGTTTTGCCAAGATTTCATTTTCTCCCATTTCGCTAGCAAGTAATCCAGCCAAATGAGCTACTTCTTTAGAATGTTGTAAAGCATTTTGACCAAAACTAGTTCTAAAATGTAATTTACCAATTAATTCAATTAATTCAGAATCCATTTTTGTTAACCCTAATTCAAATAAAGCTGCTTCACCATATTCTCTTACTTTTACATTCATTTCTTTAGAAGTCTTGTCGTATAATTCTTCAATTCTTGTTGGATGTATTCTTCCATCTTTAATTAAAGAATCTATTGTTATACGGGCAATTTCTCTTCTAAATGGATCAAAAGATGAAATAACTATAGCTTCTGGAGTATCGTCAATTATTAAATCAACTCCTGTTACTGCTTCTATAGTTCTAATATTTCTTCCTTCTCTACCAATAATTCGACCTTTCATTTCATCGCTAGGCAAATTTACAACGGTTACCGTTTGTTCATTAACAACATCACCAGCGTATTTTTGCATACATGAAACTAACAATGTTTTTGATTTTTTATCTGCTTCAAGTTTAGCTTCACTTTCTCTATCTTTAATATAGCTTGTTATTTCTAAACTCATCATTTCTTCTACTTTTTTAAGAACCATTTCTTTAGCTTCATTTTTAGAAAAACCTGAAATTTTTTCTAACAATTCAACTTGTTCTTTCTTGATCTCTTCTACTTTTACTTGTTCATTTTGGATATCTTTTTGTTTTTCAATTAAAATCATTTCTTTTTCTTCTAGCATTTGTTCACGATTTTGAAGTGTTTGATCTCTTCTATCAATACTACTTTCACGAACTAATAATCTATCTTCATTTTCTTTTATTTCATTTTTCTTTTCTTTTACTTCTCTATCAGCATCTATTTTAAGTTTATGTATTTCTTCCTTAGTTTCTAAAATACTCTCTCTTTTAACCTTATCTGCTTCTTTTTTAGCATTTTCTAAGATTTTTTCTGCTTTATTAGCAGCTCTATTTTCCTTAAAATAATTTAATATTACAATTCCAATTATACCAACAAAAATTCCAATTAAAACTAGTAAAATGGAGAAAATCATATCCATAATATAACCTCCATTCTTTATATAAACTTTTTCAGTAAATATTTTTTACCTACTTTCATTGTAATTTACTTTTATCAATATGTCAAGGAAATGAAAAAAAGAAACTATTTTTTAATTTCTTTATCAATACTATTGTTCATTCTTACTAGCTTTTTTCTCTTTTCTAGTTATATTAAAATGTTCTCTTACTAATTTGTCTAGTTCCGATTTTAATTCAGGCTTATTTTTTAGTAATTCTTTTACATTTTCTCTTCCTTGTCCTAATTTTTCACCCTTATAGGCAAACCATGCTCCTGTTTTATCAAGTATAGCTGCTTCGCTTGCTAAATCAACTATTTCACCATCTCTAGAAACTCCTTCACCATACATTATATCAACGATACAAGTTTTAAATGGTGGAGCCATTTTATTTTTAACTACTTTAATTGTAGTTTTATTTCCTACAATATCTGTTCCGTTCTTAATTTGTTCACTTCTTCTAATTTCAAGTCTCACTGATGAATAAAATTTTAAAGCTCTCCCACCAGGTGTTACTTCTGGGTTTCCAAACATAACTCCAACTTTTTCTCTTAATTGATTAATAAATATCGCTATTGTATTAGTCTTATTTATAACCCCTGATAATTTTCTAAGTGCTTGACTCATAAGTCTGGCTTGAAGTCCTACATGACTATCGCCCATTTCGCCTTCAATTTCAGCTTGTGGTACTAAAGCTGCCACTGAATCAATAACAATGATACTTATTGCTCCACTTCTTACTAAAGCTTCACATATTTCCAACGCTTGCTCTCCATTATCTGGTTGAGACAAAAGTAATTCATTAATATTAATACCTATTTTTGATGCATAAGTAGGGTCAAGCGCATGTTCTGCGTCTATAAAAGCTACCCTTCCACCTAATTTTTGAGCCTCTGCTATTGCATGAAGTGCAAATGTTGTTTTACCACTCGACTCTGGACCATAAATTTCTATTATTCTCCCTTTAGGATATCCACCTATACCTAGTGCTATATCTAATGATAATGATCCACTAGGAATAACCTCTATATCATTATGTTCATTCTCTCCTAATTTCATAACTGAACCCTTACCAAATTGTTTTTCTATATCTGCTAAAACTTGATCTAAAGTTTTATCATTTGATGCTTTTACCATTTATTTTCCTCCTTAGCGTAATTTAATTATATAATATGTTTTTTTCAAAGTCAATACAAAAATGAACATTTGTTCGATTGATTTACAATTTGCTTTCTCCTTTCTGAAATTATATTACGTCTTTTTATTAATTTTTCCTTTAAAAAAAGAAAAGTTTTTACTTTTCTTCAAATATATATGGTTTACTCATTGTATAATATTCTATCGCTGATGTTATTGATAAAACACATGCTAGTATTAATAAAACATCTGATACTTTTAAATTAAATAATTCAAATGGCAAATTATAAAACAAAGTAAGTGTAATACCGGTCATTAGACAAGCGGTTTTAAGTTTACCTGATTTTATTGCTGCCACAACTTTTCCTTTATTTCCAACAATCATTTTAATTGAGTTTACAACACTATCCCTTATAATAACCACTACTGGTATTATAGGAGAAATAAACCCTGTTGAAGCAAGTATTATTAAAACTGAATTAACTAAAACTTTATCAGCAATTGCGTCCATCATTTTTCCAAAATCAGTTATAAGATTATATTTTCTAGCTATGTATCCATCTACAAAATCTGTAAGTGAAGCTATAATAAATATAAATCCAGCAAGTATATATTTTAGATCAATAACTAGTTCTTCATTAATAAATATTCTTGGAAATTCTAGGCCTGCCGCCTTAAATGGAAATAATAATATAAATATTATCACAAGTGTCATGATTATTCTACTAATCGTTATTTTATTTGGTAAATTCATAAATCCTCCTATTTTATTACTTCTACTTTTTCTGTTTTATTACTATTGTCATCTTCTTTTAATATATTAGAAACTAACAAACTAAGTAAAAGAATGAAAACAACAACAAGAATTGGTAATGTTTTTTTATTTAATTTGAAACGTTCTTTTTTTTCTACTGTATATGGAGAAGCAACTCTGCTGTTATTTTTATCTTTTTTGTCAGCTTTTTTCTTAGCTTTCCTAATATCGTCAATAGAAATTCTCGAAGTGTGATCAAATAAATATTCATTAAATTCATCAACTTTATCTTCACAACTAAGACCTAAATACTTTGAATAATCTCTTATTAAATATTTTAAATAAAATATATCTTTAAACGCATCTGCATTTCCAGCTTCGATATTTTCAATTTGAGTTGGTCTCAATTTTAAATCACTGGCTACTTCTTCTATTGATAAACCAATATTTTCACGCGCTTCTTTTAAATCTTCACCAATTTCTTTCATATCTTCACTTCTTTCTGTTCAAATAAAAAAAATAATATTTTATAAGCCATGTTCTGTTCCTATTTCTAGGCGACAAACATTTATCTATCCGATTTCTCAGATCCCATAGAAAGTTTAATTCCCTTCTATTAGGTTCCCCTACCAAAATTTGGGTTTCTCGCTCGTGGGGTTTACCGCGTTCCATTTCTGCCATTTCTAGCTTCTTCGTCACTATGGCACTTTTAAACCTAATTTAACCATATCATAAAGACTTAGGTTATTTCAGAGCCGTTTGAGTTTCCTCAACCTTAGGTTATTTTTTCCCTAAGCACGAACACTATAGTCATCTCAGACTATGCGAGCATGGACTTTCCTCTACATTACAAAAAATGCAGCGTTTGTCAAAATATTATTCTTTGCCATAAATAACTTTTTCAAGATTTGATAGTCTTCTAAGCAAATCTGAATTAGTCACTTCTAATGTTGATCCTTCTTTTAAAACATCTATTTTTGTTCTAAGATTTCTAACCTCTTGTTTTAATTTTATATTATCTTCAATTAATTCTTTTTTATCAGCTTCAATTTCTTTTATTATTGCTGAAAACTCTTCATAATCTCTAATAACAGCATCTAAAAATTTATCGACTTCTTGTGGTCTATATCCTCTTGTGTCTATTTTAAACTCTTTTTCCAATATATCTTTACCAGTAAGTAATATTCTATCTTGGTACATTATAACCACCTCTTAATCTTTATTTATTCTCTCAAAAAAAAAGACTTTTGTCAATTTAGTTTTTAGAAAATTATCTTCTTTTTGATTTAAAATCACTTTTATTTTAAATTTGAATTTTTCTTTGATGTTTATTGAAACAAAATAATAAACAACATTTTAAATATTATTGAAAAATATCGTTGAATTATTGTTTTTTTGATTCTAAAATAAATGTGACTTTTTTAGCATAATTAACATCTTCAATCATTTGCTCAATAATTTCATTAATTCTATTATAATGTTCCACATAATCACCTCTAGTCACACTTTAACAAAAAAAAAAGAGGTTTACATTGTATTCGACAAAGTTAGATTAAAATAGAACCTTTTTCATTCATTATGTATAGTATTTTTAATTTTTTTATAGTATAATTTAAATGGTGACTGTCTATGAAATATCCATGTGGAATAAGAAAAAATAATAATAATAAAATTTCATATAGCAATAGGGGTATGAACTTAGAAAGTGACATAAATTTAACTAACGAATACTATTTAAAAAATAATATTGCTGTTATATATAAAAAACCTACGCCAATTACAATAAATAAAATAGATTATCCATGTAGAAAAGATGCTGTTATAAAAGAAGCTCATTTTAAAACCCCTTCAACTACTGATTACAATGGGGTTTTTAAAGGTAAATATATTGACTTTGAAGCTAAGGAAACTAAACAAGACTATTTTCCTCTTTCAAATATTCATAGCCATCAAATAAATCATTTAAAAAGAATAATCGACCATGGGGGTATAGGTTTTATAATAGTTAGTTTTACAAAACATAACAAAATCTTTTTATTAAAGGGAGAAAAGCTTTTAGATTTTATTTCCAATAATAAAAGAAAATCAATTCCAATTGATTTTTTCGAACAAAATGGATATAGTTTAAAAATAAAATATAGTCCAAGATTGGATTATTTAAGCGCAATTGAAAAGAATATTATGGAGGATGAATAAAATGAAAAATTTTTTTAAAAACAAAGATAATTTAGTTATACTTATTATAAGTTTGGTAGCATTTATAGCTGGGTGCTTCGGGATTGGAGCATTTAAATCCTTTCTCATAATTGGAACCGCAGATTTAATATTTTTCTTACCAACAATAATAAAGAAAAAAGATAAAATTAAGAAAATAATTACAAAAAATGCTAAAAGTATTACTAATATTAAACAAACTAAATCAAAAAAGAAAAAAATAATAAAAATATTAATCTTACTGTTTTTTGCAGCTTGTCTACTTACTATTGTTGGAGCTATAGCTTTTGCTGCTTACATAGTTAAAGAAGCACCTAAATTTGACCCTAAAAAATTATATGCCCAAGAAGCCTCTATAATATATGATAATAAAGGTGAGATAATTGCTAAATTAGGTACTGAAAAAAGAGAAAAAATAACTTATGACGAATTACCTGAAAGTTTGGTGGACGCAATAGTTGCTACTGAAGATTCAAGATACTTTCAACATAATGGATTTGACTTACCAAGATTTTTAGCTGCTAGTATTAAGCAAGTTCTATCAGGAGGTTCATCTGGTGGTGGAGCTTCCACAATAACAATGCAAGTTGTTAAAAACAATTTTACTTCTACTACTTCTAGTGGGTTCGAAGGAATAAAAAGAAAATTTACCGATATATACATGGCTATATATCAAGTTGAAAAAAAATACACAAAAAAAGAAATAATGGAATTTTATGTTAATACTTACTATCTAGGTAGTGGTGCTTACGGTGTTGAACAAGCATGCCAAACTTATTTTGGAAAACCAGCTAAAGATATAAATTTAGTTGAAGCGGCTTTAATTACAGGTTTATTCCAAGCACCAAATGCTTACGATCCATATAATCATCCCGATTTAGCCGAACAAAGAAGAAATCAAGTTTTATACTTGATGAAAAGACACGGTTATATTACAAAAGAACAATACGATGTAGCTATTTCAATATCTGTTGAATCAATGGTTAAAAGTTCCGAGACAAATGTTTCAACAGGAAATAAATGGCAAGGTTTCATTGATACTGTTACCGCTGAAGTTGAAGAAAAAACAGGTCAAAATCCTTATACAACTTCTATGGAAATATATACAACAATGGATAAAGAAAAACAAGATTATATAATTAAAATAATGAATGGCGAAACTTATAAATGGCCTAACGAATTGGCTACTGCAGGTATAGCTGTAACAGATGTAAAAACCGGTGCTATAATTGCGGTTGGAGCAGGTAGAGATAAATCTAAAGAAAGAACATTTAATACCGCTACAATGACAAATAAGCAAATTGGGTCAACATCAAAACCTCTTTATGATTATGCACCAGCAATTGAATATGAAAATTTTTCTACATATTCATTGTTTGCAGATGAACCTCATAGTTATTCAAACGGAATGGGAGTTAGTAACTGGGACAGAAGATATAACGGATTAATGACAATGCGTACTGCTTTAGGACAATCAAGAAATATCCCGGCACTTAAAGCATTCCAAGCTAATAAAAATGCCAATATCAAAAATTTTGTAACAAGCTTAGGATTAAATCCTGAAATAAATGATAATATCGTTCATGAAGCTCATGCAATTGGTGGTTACATTGGAGAATCTCCACTTAATATGGCGGTTGCTTACGCATCGTTCAGTAATGGTGGATATTACATTGAACCATATAGTTATTCAAAAATAGTTTATAGAGAAACAGGAGAATCTGTTGAAACAAAAATAAATAAAACAAAAGTTATGAGCGAAGAAACAGCATATATGATGACAAGTTTGTTACAGTCATCTGCGCAAATGGGACTATACTCTCAAGCAAATATAAACGGTGCTGTCTATGGAGCTAAAACTGGAACATCAAATTTCGATGCTGCTACTATTAAATCATGGGGATTTGTTGGTGATGTGGTAAATGATTTATGGGTTACAGGAGTTTCTCCAGACTATGCAATATCAGTTTGGTTTGGATATGAAAAAATAAATAGTAAATATGTAAGTAACTCTTATACAGGAAATCACAGAACATTATTCCAAGCAGTTGGAAAAGGTGTGTTCAAAAACAGTAGCACATGGACAAAACCAGAGGGAGTTGTTGAAGCAGCAGTTGAAATGGAAAGTTGGCCAGCTAAACTTGCTAGTGAATATACTCCAGATAGTTTAAAAGTTACCGAATTATTTAAAAAAGGAACTGAACCAGATGAGGTATCAGATAGATTTAGTAAACTTTCATCTGTTACAAACTTAAAAGGAACAGTTTCAAATAATAAATTAACCCTTACTTGGTCAGGAATTGATACACCTAATGCAATAAGTGATAACTATTTAAATCAATATTTTGCTTCACTTTATGGTGATGCAGGATATAGAAATAATGCAATTAATAACAGAAAAGCTTACAACAATTCAAATATAGGTACATTAGTTTACAAAGTTTATTCAAAAGATTCTAGTGGAAATCTAAATTTCATTAAAGAGACTAGTTCAAATTCTGTTGATATAGATATTAATTCTACTTCGCCTACAACATATGTAGTAAAAAGTTCTTATACTATATTTACAAGAAATTCTAGTGATGGAACCGAAGTGAAAATTTCTCTAGCTGATGTAAAAGTTAATTTAAGTGCTAAACTTAAAAGTTCTGATACTGTTGAATTAAGTATCGGAAAAACTTATGTTGAGCCTTCAGATTACTCAACAATACTTACAGTGCTTGATGGAACAACAGATGTTACAAATAAAGCCAATATTACTGTTAGTTATACAAAAGGAGCTTCCTCTGTTGATAAAATTGATACAACAGTTGAAGGAACTTATATTGTTAAACATACAATAGTTTATAATGGTTCTAGCACTACTTTAAATCGTACTATTAAAATAATAAAATAAAAATATGAAGAATTAATCTTCATATTTTTTATATACGCATATATCTTTCAATTTGCAACTTTCACATAGTGGTTTAACTGCTTTACAATAATATCTTCCAAACAAAACCAATTGATGATGAGCTTTTAAAATCTTATTTTTAGGTATTTTATTTGTAAGCTTTTTTTCTATTGTTAGTATATCGTCACTTAGATCAACTAAGTTAAGTCTTTTGCTAACTCTTGATACATGTGTATCAACAGCTATACAAGGAACATTGTATAGATTACTTAAAACTACATTTGCAGTTTTTCTACCAACCCCTGGTAAAGATTCTAAATATAATCTATCATTAGGTACTTCTTTTAGTTCTAATAATGATTGTGCTATTTTAATTAAATTATTAGCTTTTTTATTAAACGTTCCAATTGGCTTTATTATTTTAATTACGTCCTCGATATTAGCTTCACTTAACTCAGATAATGTTTTATATTTATCAAATAACACCTTTGTAACCATATTAACTCTTTTATCAGTTGTTTGAGCTGATAACATTACCGCTATCAATAATTCATAATCTTTTTTATAATTAAGTTCACAACTAGCATCTGGCAATAATTCATCTAAATAGTCTAATATTTTATTCATTTTCTTCTAACCAATTATAATCATATAGTTCTTTTTTTTCAGTTTTTTTTGTTTTAAAATCATTTTCATTTTTTACTTTATCTTCTTTACTATTAATATTCTTTTTTTTCCATTCAAATAAAATTTTATCTATATAGTTTAATTTGTAAACACCATTATAAATTGCTTCATCTAATGCTAATAATATTAGTTCTTCTTTAAAATCCATCTCAATCCAACCGCCTATTATTGCATATTCCATAGGTGAAAGTGTCCTACCAAATTTTTCTTCGAAAATATCATATATACTAGTACTTTTAATTGTCTCTTTTTCTTCTATTATAACTAAATGAGACAATTTCACATATAATTCGTCTATATTTAAAATTTCATTTCTTACTCCATTTAATTTAACAAGTTCTAGCCTAACAATACTTTTTTCCATCAAACTTTCTAAAATAGACATTACATAAGTAAGTTCCTCATTAAGTTCTTTAGAAATTTTTTTAGGATTAAAACTCATGTCTTTTTCATTAATAATATAAATTAAAAAAACTAGTTCTTTTTCTGTTATATTTAATTGTTTATAATTTAAAAGTAATAGCCTTGGCAATGATAAATTATTTGTCTTTAATATATCTATAATTTTATCTCTCACTACATTCACCTATTTTTAAGCCTAATTTTTCAATTAGTTCAAAACCTTTCTTTTTATTTTTAAATTTTTCTAGTTCTCTCTTTATTCTGTTATTTGAAATATTAGATAACAAATAAGAATTTTTTTCGATACTATTAATTATATCATTACTTAAAGAAAAATTTAAATCAGAACTAAATCTTATAGCTCTTAAAATTCTTAGTGGATCTTCTTTAAATTTTGATAAAGCATCTCCTACAGTATTTATTCTTCTTTCTTTTAAATCTAAGCAGGCACCTAACAAATCCAGATAATTACCATAACTATCTATACAAAGAGTATTTATAATAAAGTCTCTTCTACTTAAATCCTGTTTTATATCATCAACATACTTAATTATTGGGAATCTATCATTCATATATGTGTCTATTCTAAAAGTAGTTATTTCATATTCATAATTATTTTTAATAACCATAGATCCATATTTACTATTATCTTTTATCACATTAAAAATTGTTTTTATCAATTCTGGTTTCATATTAGTACAAATGTCAATATCAGAGCTTTCTATACCAAGAAATTTATCTCTAGGATAACCTCCTACTATATAGGCTTTGTATCCTCTATCTTCTATATTTTTTAATATATTCAAAGCTCCTTCATACATAAAAATCACCAAATATATAATAACATAATTATATAAAAAAAAAAAGAGAAGTTAATCTCTTAGTTTAAAGCATCCTTTAATTTTGAACCAGCTTTAATTGTAACAGCTGTTCTAGCAGCTACTGGAACTGATTCTCCTGTTTTTGGATTACGTGCAGTTGTTGCAGCTTTATCCTTAGCAGTAAAAGTAACAAAACCTGTTAAAGTAACTTTTTTAGTTTCTTTTAATCCTTTTACAACACCATTTACCATAGCATCCATTGCTCTAGTAGCATCTGCTTTTGTTAAACCTGTTTCTTCTGCAATATAATTTACTAAATCTGTTTTTGACATTTCAAATAACCTCCTCATAATGTTTAAGCATTATATTTTGCTTACATTTAAAGAATATCATTTTTTATTCTTTAAATCAATACTTTTTTTATAAAAAAAGACTATTTTTATTAGTTTTATTCTTATTTTGTTCATATATAAAAATTTATTTATTGAATATAATTTTATTGGTGATAATATGGATACAAATATGATAACTGTTTTAAATAATTATATTAAAACTTTTAACTTGTTTTTTCTTTCAAATAGAGAAAACATGAGAGCAATAAATATTTATGAATGAAGAAGAAAATTTACTTGACCAGCAAATCATAACTACTCTTTTATATATCGGCTGCTTTATTGTTTCTATTTTATTAACTTATAACGAAAAACTTATTTTGAAAAAGAAGCCCTCTTTATATGATAATTACACATCAGAAAAAATATCAATATATAATAGAATTGCTATTACTATTTTAACTTTTTCATATTTATATATTAATTATAGAAATAGAGAAATAGCTAAGAAAAAAGGCGAGTCTTTAAAATTGTTTAATGCTCAACTAATAGCAGCAATAATCATTAGTATAATTTCCATTATAGTGTTATATTTAACAATCAATAACGAAGATAACATCACCAATATAGAAAATCCTCCATTATAAAAAAAATATGAAATTTCATATCTTTAATTTAATAATAATTTTTCTAATTTCTTTAATTCTTCTTTATCCATATCAGGAATTCCTTCTAATAAATAGGGTATATTATATTCTTTATACTTAGAAATTCCCATTGTGTGATAAGGTATTAATTCTATTTTTTCTATATTATTAATTTTTTTTATATATTCTTTTAATAATAATATATATTCTAAACTATCATTTATAGTCGGTATAATTATCTGTCTTATCCATATTTTTTTATTTTTCTTTTGACATGAATTTAAAAATTTCAATGAAAACTTTATATCTTTACCAGTCATTTCCTGATAACTAACTTCATTTATATCTTTTATATCAAAAATAACTAAATCTGTATAATCGAGAATTTGCTCATAATCTTCTCCTACCCCAGATGTTTCTATACAAGTATGAATATCATTTTCTTTGCAAAGCTTTAAACATTCAAGAAGAAAATCTGGTTGAAATAATGGTTCTCCACCTGAAAAGGTAATACCTCCATTATTTTTAAAGTAGTCTTTGTATTTCAAAACATACTTTATTAATTCATTAGAACTCCACACTTCTTTTTCTTTAGTACACCAAGTTTCTGGATTATGGCAGAATTTGCATCTCAAATTACACCCTTTCATAAATACAACAACTCTTATTCCTGGTCCATCTACTAGTCCCATAGTCTCAATTGAACTAATATTACCTATCATAATTTACCATGAAAAGTCCTAGAAATAACTTCTTGTTGTTGATCTTTGCTAAGTCTATTAAAATTAACTGCATATCCTGAAACTCTAATTGTAAGAGTAGGATATTTATAAGGATTATTCATAGCATCAATCAAAGTTTCTCTATTTAAAACATTAACATTAAGATGTTGTGCTTTCTTACTAAAATATCCATCTAAAATATTAACTAAATTGATTATTCTAGATTCTTCATCATTACCAAGAGCACTAGGTATAATTGAAAAAGTATTCGAAACTCCATCTTGGCAAATATCCTTATAAGGAATTTTAGCAACTGAATTAAGAGAAGCTAAAGCTCCTTTTGAATCACGACCATGCATTGGATTAGCTCCAGGAGCAAAAGGTTCTAAATCTTTTCTACCATCTGGTGTTGCTCCTGTTTTTTTACCATATACAACATTCGAAGTTATTGTTAAAACTGACAATGTATGTTTTGCTTTCTTATATAGCTCATGTTTTTTTAAAGAGTTTGAGAATTTCATAACAAGTTCTACTGCTATATCATCTACTCTATCATCATCATTACCAAATTTAGGATAATCCCCTTCAATTTTAAAATCTATTGCTATACCATTTTCGTCTCTTATTGGAAATACTTTTGCGTATTTAATAGCTGATAAGGAATCAACTGCCACTGAAAGACCAGCAATACCAAAAGCCATTAAATGATCAACATTAGTATCATGGAGAGCCATTTGGATACTTTCATAAGCATATTTATCATGCATATAATGAATTATATTCATAGCATCAACATATATTTTAGTAACCTCATCTATTACTTTATAATAAGCTTTTTTAGTTATTTCGTAGTCTAATATATCCTCGGATATTTTATCGATATTTTTAATAACTAATTGCTTTATATGTTCATCTATTCCACCATTAATTGCATATAACAAAGCTTTTGCTAAGTTACATCTAGCTCCAAAAAATTGCATTTGTTTTCCAAGCGTCATAGCCGAGACACAACAGGCAATACCATAATCATCTCCATAAAGAGGTCTCATTTCATCATCATTTTCATATTGAATTGAATCGGTTAATATTGACATTTTAGAACAATATTTCTTAAAACTTGTTGGTAAATTTTTACTCCATAATATTGTCAAATTTGGTTCAGGGCTTGCTCCTAAGTTAGTTAATGTGTGAAGGTACCTAAATGAATTTTTAGTAACCAAGCTTTTTCCATTTAATGACATACCACCAAGACTCTCTGTTACCCAAGTTGGATCTCCAGCAAATAATTCATCGTATTCTGGTGTTCTTAAGTGTCTAACTAATCTAAGTTTAATAACTAATTGATCAACTAATTCTTGAGCCTCTTCTTCCGATAAGACTCCTCTTTTTAAATCTCTTTCGATATAAATATCTAAGAAAGTTGCCGTTCTACCAAAACTCATGGCCGCACCGTTATTTTCTTTTACGGCTGCTAGATACCCAAAGTATAACCATTGAAATGCTTCTTTTGCTGTCTTAGCAGGTTTTGATATATCAAATCCATATTTTAAAGCCATTTCTTTTATTTCATTTAAAGCTTTAATTTGCGCACTTACTTCTTCTCTAAGTCTAATACTTTCTTCTGTAATTGTATCTATATTCCTTAGGTCATCCATTTTTGTAGCAATTATTATATCAATTCCATATAATGGAATTCTTCTATAATCACCTATAATTCTTCCTCTTCCATAAGCATCCGGAAGCCCTGTAATTAAACCTGCTTTTTTAGCAATCTTAATTTCTTCTGTGTATGCATCAAAAACTCCATCGTTATGTGTTTTTCGATACTTACTAAAATGACTATCTATAGATTCATCTAACTCAAAATTATATGCATTTAAAGAATTTTTAACCATTCTTAAACCACCATAAGGATTTACGATTCTTTTTAGCGGTTTGTCTGTTTGAAGACCAAATATAACTTCATTTGCAAAATCGATATATCCGGGTTCAAAAGAATTAATTCCAGAAATTTTCTTGATTTCTACATCTAAAACTCCTTTTTTTAATTCCTCATTTAATAAAGAAATACACTTTGTCCACAATTCTTTTGTTTTCTCTGTTGAATTTTTTAAAAATGATTCATTTCCATCATATTCTTTAAAATTTTGCAAAATGAAATTTTCAATATTGATTTCCTTTTTCCATAATTGTCCATTAAAATCTTTCCATGCTTCCATAATTCACCTTACCTAAATATATTATAACACTTATTAATTTTTATATTAAGTGAAAATGATTATTTTTAAATCACTTTACACATTGGTAAATATAAAAAAAGACAGTGTATTATCTGTCCATTTTCATTATTTTGATTGGTAATTAGATCCACTTAATTGTTGTTGACCCATTTGAACTAATCTTTTTGTTATTTCACCACCTACAGATCCATTTGCTCTACTTGTAGCATCTGGTCCCATATTTACACCTAATTCACTAGCTATTTCATATTTCATTTTTTCAATAGCTTGTTTAGCACCAGGCACAACCATTTTACTATATTTATTATTCATAAGTTCTCACCTCCTGTACATTAATATGATGTACAAGCGTGACAATTTAATACATTATTTTTGACATTTTTTTACAATATTTCTTCATAATTTTTTTCATTTAAATTATTAATAACTTCTATGCTATTTATACATTCTTCTATTAATTTTTCATAATCAAATAATTGTTCATATTTCAAACATTTATCTACTTCTGGATTAATAACTGGATGTTTTGGCAAAAAAATTGTACAGCAATCCTCATATGGCAATATGCTTGTCTCATATGTACTTATTTTTTTTGAAATTTCGATTATTTCTATTTTATCCATACAAGCAACTGGTCTTATTACTGGCATATTAGTAACACTATTTATAGCTAGCATACTTGTTAAAGTTTGACTTGCTACTTGTCCGATACTCTCACCATTGATTATGACTTTTAGTTTATTTTTTTTACAAATTTGTTCTGCTATTCTATACATCATTCTTCTCATTATGGTAATAATATAACTATCTGGAACATTTTTGTATATTTCTTCTTGTATTTTTGTAAAATGAACTACATTTACTTTTATATTTCCTGAATATTCGTTTATTATATTGGCCAATGCTATAACTTTGTTTTTTGCCTCAACACTTGTATGTGGGGGTGATTCAAAATATAAACATTCTAAATCAACACCCCTTTTTAAAGAAAGATATCCTGCTACTGGAGAGTCTATACCACCACTAAGCATTAATAGACCTTTTCCTTGTATTCCAACTGGGTATCCACCTATTCCTTTTTCTTCGTTAGTATAAATAAATGTTCCTTCAAGTCTTATTTCAATATGAATTTTAATATCCGGATTATGAACGTCTACTTTTAAACAAGTGTTTCTTAAAACGTGTCCACCCATAATATCATTAAACTCCATGCTAGAAATAGGGAATTTTTTATCAGCTCTTTTTGTTATTACTTTAAAAGTTTTACCAGGTTTGTCTTCTAATATTCTTAATGTTTTTTCTTTTATATCTTCAGTATTAGTATTAACCTTATGAGCAATAACTATACCATGTAATCCAAAAACTCTTTTAAGTTTAAAAACTATTTTTTCTAAATCTTTTTCGTTACATTCAATATACATTCTTACTCTATCTCTTTTTATTGTAATTTCGTAAGAATTTAAAACTCTTTTTATATTATTATATAATACTTTTATAAAAGCATTTCGGTTTGCTTTTTTTGTTGTTAGCTCACCATATTTAATCATTATTAATTTATCCATAAAATCACCTACTTGATTATACCTTATTTAGAAATAAAAAACAAACATAAAGTTTGTTATCTTTTAATCATCTTTTGATTGTTATTATTATTTTGAATGAAATTTATTTTATTTTCTAGATTTTCCTTAATAATACAATAACAATCTAAATAAAAATTTAAATCATCTATTTTTTCTTTTATCTCAATACTATGTTTGTTGTGTTTTAGAATATACTTATTTATATCTTTTATATCAAAGTTATATTTATACATATAATTACATTCTTCATTTCTATTTTCTAAGATTTTTTCTAATTTTAGTATTTGTTTTTTTATTTTTAATAACTTAATATTACATTTTAAAATTAAAATTTCGATTTTTTCTACATTAGAAATAACATAAATTTCCTCAATAAAAGTCTTTTGATAATAGTCGAAAAGTTTTTTTGAACTTATGAATAATTCATCTGGTTCTGTATTTTTAATTTTCAAATGAGTAGTTTTTTGTAACTGAACATATGATAAAACATAATCGTCCATTATTTTTTCGATTCTAGACATAATTAGATAATCTTTAACATTAATCATTTTTACACCTTCATTTATATATTATAACAAAAAAATTTGATAAATAATATCAAATCTTATATTTTAATATGGTACCGGCCAAGGGACTTGAACCCTCACAGTATTGCTACCAACGGATTTTGAGTCCGTCGCGTCTACCATTCCGCCAGGCCGGCATTACAAATTAATTATATCATAAGAAATATAATTAATTCAAGATTTATTGTTCTTTATATTTAGATTCAAACAAATTTGCTTCTTTTTCTTCAAATTCTATGTTTTTAAATTTAGGCAACTCTGCTATTGTAGATAAACCAAAATAATCCAAAAAATCATTTGTTATATCATATAATATCGGTCTACCAGGTGCATCCGACCTGCCTATATCTTTTATTAAATTTTTAAGTAATAGTTTTCTAACTAAATGACTACTATTAATCCCTCTGATTTCATCTATTTGAATTCTAGTTACCGGGGTGTTATATGCAATAATTGCTAAGGTTTCTAAAGCTGCTTGACTAAGACAAGAATCATTTTCTTCAAAAACTAATCTTTCATAGTATTCCTTATGTTCTTTCTTTGTTGTTAACTTCATGTTATTACCAAGAATTTCTAATTTGAATCCTCTTTCATCGCTATCATAACTATTTTTTAGTCTTATAATCAAATTATCTAACTCTTCTTTGTCTATTTCTAAAATACTTATGGCTTTTTCTCTTGATAATCCTTCTTCACCAACCATAAATAACAATCCCTCTAAAACTGCTGACAGATTCATATTACTCTCCTTTTAAAGATAAAATTATATTACTAAAATTTTCATCTTGTTTTATTAATAATTCTTGTTTTTTTGCTAAAGATAAAATTGATATAAATGTTACAACGATATACTCCTTGCTTATTTCTTCAAACAATTCTTCAAAATATATATTTTTTTTATTTTTTAACATTTTTTTTATTTCATTACTTCTTTCACTAACTGAATATTCTTTTTTAGTTATAGTTGTATTTAATGGTTGATCTAATTTTTTTCTTTCTAATAATTTATTAAAAGCATTAATTAAGTCATCTATGTTAATTTCTCCTAAGTTAATAGAATCATCAATATTTTTAAATTCTTTTAAATCATTAGCTTCCTTAGTATAAACTTGTTTTCTCTCTTCTTCTAATCTTTTAAATTCAGTTGTCATCTCTTTATACTTTTTATATTCTATTAGTTTTTGGATAAGTCTTTCTCTAGGGTCTTCTTCTTCTAATTCTTCTATAATTTCTCTTTTTGGTAACAACATTGATGATTTGATTTCGATTAGTTCAGCAGCCATTATTAGATACTCGCTAGCTATATTTAAATCTAACTTTTCCATTTCATTTATATATTCAAAATATTGTCTTGCTATTTCCACAATGCTTATATCACAAATATCAATATCTGACTTTTTAATTAGATGTAGTAACAAATCCATTGGTCCCTCAAATTCATTAATCATTATTTTATAATCCATCAAATCACCACCAAGTATTAATATTATAGCACATTTTTGATTGTTTTTTAAAATAATGTTATAATTTATATGGTGATTAATATGAAAAAATTTAATATGATTAATGAAAGCTTTATTTGTGAATTTTGTGGTAAAGATGTTGCAAAATCAGACTATACCGCTAGAGATCATTGTCCATACTGTTTATATTCTAAACATGTAGATATAAATCCAGGGGATAGAATGAATGAGTGCAAAGGAATGCTAAAACCAATTAGTATAGAAAAATTTAAAGAATCTTTTAAAATAATATACAAATGTGAAAAATGTAATGAACTACATAAAAACATTATGTTGAAAGATGACAATATTGATTTAATTATCGAGTTATCTATAAAAAAATAACCTTATATGAAGCGAACTATTTAGTGTTCACTTCAATAAGGTTATTTTTACATTAAACTAATTGCTAAACTTGGTAAAAAAAGGACAGCTAATAAAATTATAAAACCAATGAAAAGTACTTTAAATAATGACTTATTTCCTTTGATATCTAATTTTATATCTTCTTTTTTTAATTCAGTTTGTTCTTCTTCATAATTATTTTTTAAAGATATTTTAAGTGATGGGTGTTCTTTATACTCCACATTACTAATCTGTGGTTCTATTTTTTGAACTAAAACTTCATTTAAAGAATTATTATCATTATATAGTTTTTCTGTTGCTATATTATCCAATTGAATATCCTTATACTCTTGTTTTTTAAGTTCTTCTTGTAAATTAGAAAAATCTAATTCTTCTGTATATTGCATGTCAATATTATTTGAAACATCAATTTCTTCATCAGCCAATATATCATCATACATTGGTTCTAATGGAACACTCTTTATTTCTTCATTTCTATTCTCTTCCAATTAAATACCCCGTTCTATTTTTATTCATTAGAATATAAATCTAATAATTTATCATATATTCCTTTTTCAACTTTATTTAAAGAATTTATTGTTATTTCAAGTGACTTTTGATATTCACCATTGTAAAATAGTTTTTCTGCATATATTAAGTATTTATCCAATTCTTCTTCTTCACTTCTATATCTATTACCATATACAATTGCCATTTCTGCAAACATTGCAGTCTTCATCATTTCTTTTGTAGTCTTAAACAATTTTAAAACTAAATCACGAGCTGTATCTACTCTAGTATTTAATATTTCAATTGTTATTGGTTTTTTATCTAACTCTTTTATAATTTCCTTTATAGCAACTTGTGCCTCATTAAGTTCAACAAAATATGTCTTAGGAATAACTGGTAAATTATATTCTCTAATTTTATTTTTTGCTTCTCTTAAAATCAATTTAATTTCTTCTAATTGTTGACGTGCTCTTATTTCATCATCTTTCATATTTCCTATAGAGTTTAAAACCATATCAACTTTTTCTTCAGCTCCTGCCAACTTAAGTGATAAAGTCTCTATTTCTTTTGTTAATTTTGAATAAGCAAAAGTATTATTACCGGTATGATCTAATAAAACTTTATAGTCATCATTTAAAACTTCTATAACTTCTCTTACTTCTTCGAGTACTTTTATTTCCTCTTCTTTTAAATTATATATTTTTTTAATATCATCTAATTGATTAAATAGTTCAGACATTAAGCGATTATTCTTTGATAATTTTTTACTAAAAACAGAACCTGCTTCTTCATATGTAGATCTATTAATCTTTTCTTTTTCAAAGTCTGTAAACACTGAATCAAAATAATCAGACAAAACTTTAAGTTCAAATAAACTATCTTCCAAATTAAGAACTTTAGATCTATCACTAATGTCGTTAATTTTTTTGTTTGCTTCTTTAATATTATATTCAATATTTAAATAATCTAAAGGATAACCATCATTTACCATTTTATTATATTCTTCCATTACTTCATTTATTTTTTTTGGAAGTATATTTATAATCATTAAGTATATACTTGGTAATTCTTCAACAACCGAATCCATGTGTTTAATCATTTCATCAACCGCTTTTACTATAGCTGGGACTTCTGTAAATTCATTGTTTTCCATTGCAACTTCAAACTCTTCAAAACGAGCAGCGATATTCTCAAATTGTAATTCAACAGAATCAGAAAATTCCCCAAATCCTACTTTAGATTTTTTGTATTTTTCATATAAATCTCTATATTTTGATTTCAAACTTGTTATAATTGTTCTGTTTCTTTCTTCACTAGTTGTTATTTCCTTAATTTCATTAAGTAAAAAATCAGAATTTGTTCTAACCTTATATATTTCCATTTCAAGTTTTGCTATTTTATATATCGTACTTTTATAATCTTGTTGTGAAAGAGAATAATCAGCTTCTAACAACATATCAGTTATTTTAGGAATTTGATTACTTCTAATTACATCCAATCTATCTTTCCATTTATTATACATTGTTTCTAGTTTTTCATTTTTTAAAAAAGACTCTACTTTTGTTAATTCAGGAATAATTGGTGCACTATCAATCTTATTTTTTTCTATTTCAAGATTATCTAATTGTTTTTTTATTTTAGAACTTTTTCTTTTTTGTATAAGCACTAAAACAGTTACAATCAATATAGCAGCTAAAAGCACTAAAGCTATCATAGACATAACTATTGTATTCACGCTACCACCTCTATTATAATTTTACCACAGTTCCTATTTTTTTTGCACAATTTTTATGTTATTTATGCAAAAAATATTATAACTATATATTATCATTTACCTAAATCGCTTACATTTTATTTTGAACAAATTAGTTTTTAAGCAATAATCACAACATTTTTGCTTGACTTATAAGGCTAAAACAGTTATAATTGTAAATGCAAATGCATCTTGCAGCGTTATTTCGAAGATTGTAACGTGTTTATTACCTAACGGGTTATTGCGTAACTTTAGCTGCAAAGCGAAGATATTAAAATAAACACCCTATAATTTGACGAAGTAACCTTGATGCTTAAAAGCAGAAAGGAGAATGAATTATGGCAAGATATACTGGTTCTATTTATAGAAAATCACGTAGATTAGGATTTTCAATACTAGAAAATGGTAAAGAATTAGTTAAAAGACCTTTTGCACCAGGTCAACATGGAAAAAACATGAAAAGAAAAATGTCTGATTATGGAACTCAATTACAAGAAAAACAAAAAGTTAGATTTATGTATGGAGTTAATGAAAAACAATTCAGAAAAATCTTTGATGAAGCTTCTAAGATTAAAGGTGTTCATGGTGAAAACTTCTTAAGATTACTTGAAAGTCGTTTAGATAACTTAGTTTACCGTATTGGTTTTGCTACTACAAGAAGAGGTTCTAGACAACTAGTTAATCATGGACATATTACTGTAAATGGTAAAAAAGTTGATATAGCTTCTTATAAAGTTAAACCAGGTGATGTTATTAGTGTTAGAGAACAATCTAAAACTCATCCAACTATTTTAGCTTCATTAGAATCTATTCATAATAGAGTTGAATTTATCACTTATGATGATAAAAAGATGGCTGCTACTTATGTAAGATTACCTGAAAGAAGCGAATTAAACGGTGATGTTAACGAATCATTAATCGTTGAATACTATAACAGATAAGAAAACTTATCTGTTTTTTTATTAATAAATTTAATTAAAAAAAAGAATACTATTGTAAAATGTATTCTACTTTTTCTATTGTTGTTAAATCAACATCAAATTTTGTTGTAATTGTTTTAATTTCTTTTGATTTTAATGTTCCAAGATTTTCTTCAAATGTAACGACTAAATTATTATCTTTATCATATAAATTACATTTTACTTTCTTATAATTAGCATCTGTATCATTATCATTTTCAACATCAAAATAAACTGTACTAATATTTTGTTTGTATATTACCAAAAAATCCTTGAAATTAATATTTTTTACAGTTTGGTCTTCAATAACAATATTGTTAATTTTATCATTACTAGTTGCATCATCTTTTTTAGTACTATTACAACCTGTTATTACAAAAGTTAGTGATATTATAATTAAAAATACTTTAGCTATTTTTTTCATTTTTTCAGCTCCTTACTATATATAAAATATCATATTTTATTAAAAAAAGAAAGAATTATTTATACTAATTTAATCATGTAGTATTTTTTCTTACCTTTTTTAATTATTAAAATTTTATTATCTATGGCTTTTTCCTTATTGATTAATTCGTTTTCATCTAATAATTTTTCACCATTTACAGTAATTGAACCAGCACAAATAAATTCTCTTGCTTCTCTTTTACTTGTTGCTACTTTACTATTAACTAGTAAATCAATCAGAGTTAATTCGTTTTCTATTTCGAAGCTAGGTACATATTTAAAAGCATCAATAATTTCGTCCAATTTTAAAGATTTTATATTTCCGTTAAATAAAGTTTCACTAATTCTTACTGCTTTATCATATTCTTCTATTCCGTGCAAATCTTTTACCACTTCTTTAGCTAATGATTTATGGGCTTCTCTCAAGTGAGGATTTTCTTTGTTTTTAGATTCCAATTCTTCTATTTCTTCTCTTGTTAAAAAAGTAAATATTTTTAAATATTCTATTACTTTTTCATCATCAACGTTAATTAAAAATTGGTATAATTCATAACTTGATGTTTTATCTTTATCAAGCCATAATGCATTTCCTTCTGATTTACCAAACTTATTACCATATTTATCTGTGACAAGAGGCATTGTAAATCCATATGCTTCTTTTCCTTCGATCTTTCTGATTAATTCTAAACCGGTTGTAATATTACCCCATTGATCAGAGCCCTCAACTTGCATAGTGCACCCTTTTTCTCTATATAAGTGTAAAAAGTCATATCCTTGAATTAAAGTATATGAAAATTCTGCATAAGTAATCCCAGAATCTAATCTTCTACTAATTATATCTTTACTTAGCATATAATTAACATTTATATATTTTCCTACATCTCTTAGAAAAGTAATATAATCAAAGTTTTTGATCCAATCATAGTTATTAACTATTTCAGCTTTTCCTTCAAATATTTTACTTACTTGTTTTTTGATACCTTCTAAATTTTTATCAATGGTTTCCTTGGAAATTATCTCTCTTTCTGATGTTGGCCTTGGATCACCAATTAGACCTGTAGCTCCTCCTACTAAAAGAATTGGTTTATGTCCTGATTTAGCAAGCCTTTTGGCTGTAACTAAAGATGAATAATGCCCTAAATGTAGACTGTCAGCAGTAGGATCAGTTCCCCAATAAAATGTAATATTACCACTATTTAGTTTTTCTTCAATATCATCACCTGCTATATCTTTAATAAGTCCTCTATATTTTAATTCATCAAATAATTTCATTTTATTTCTCCTTCTTTTTATGCTTAACCAATTTTTTATTCATAAAATTCTTTTGGTTCTTTATAATTTACAATATTACTCATATTTTTTAGCTACTCTACTAATTATTACAAGTACTTTCTTGTTTCATTATTTCTACCCCACAACTAGTTCCTATTCTAGTAACCCCTAAATTTATAAATTTTTCTATATCTTCTATATTTGTTATTCCACCACTTGCTTTAATCTCTAAAACTTCATTTTTATTTTCATTTATTATTTCAATATCTTCTATTCTTGCTCCTCTAGTTCCAAATCCTGTAGAAGTTTTGATAAAATTAACAAATGTTTCATTACATATTTGAGTCATATTTTTTATTTCATCATTATCTAAATAACAAGTTTCAATTATCACTTTTAATATTTTACCATCTATAGCATCTCTAATATTTTCGATTTCTTTTTTAACATAGTCATAATCTTTATTTTTAATAGCTCCTATGTTAACTACCATATCTATTTCATCTGCTCCATTATTTATAGCTTCAATAGCTTCAAATTCTTTAGTACTAATAGTATTATTTCCTAAAGGAAAACCAATAACAGTACAGACATTTACTGTACTACCTTCTAAAAATTCTTTAGCACTTTCTACATATGTTGGATTAACACATACAGAAGCAAAATGATATTTGATTGCTTCATCACATAATTTTTTAATATCCTTTAAAGTAGTATAAGCTTTTAAATTTGTATGATCAATATAGCTATTTAGTTCCATTATTTCCTCCTAATATAAAAAGCCACTATAAATATAAGGACGTATTAACGCGGTACCACCTTATTTCATAATGACTTATGCACTTTATCTCTTAACGCGAGTTCACGTATTAATTCAAAAATTTGTAATTCTTTATTTAAACTTGATTAGTTCTCAGCAACCACTAATTTTCTTTTTACTATTTAAATAAATACTTTTTATTTCATCTTCATTAATTATAATTATATTTTATAACATTTATTTTAATTTGTCCATTTCTTTTCTTAATAATTCATCAAATTTAGAAATTCTTTTTTTGTTATAAACATTTTTATCTTTTTTTAGACTAATATTACTAGATGCATTAGTATCTTCCACAATTAATTCTTTTTTAATCGGTACTAACATATCTATTGTACTACTACCTAGTTTTAAATTAATTATCTTCATTTATCTTCTCAATAATGGTTTCAATCTTTTTACCATAATCAATTGATTCATCATATACAAAAATTAATTCTGGAATATGTCTTATGTCAACTCTTTCTGTTAGCTGTCTTCTAATGAACCCTGATGCATTTTTAAGAGCTCTTAGTGTACTCTCTTTTTTAGCATCATCTAAAACAGTAAAATATACTTTGGCAAAACTTAAATCATTTGTAGCCTTGCAATCAGTTATTGTTACAAATTTAATGTCATCATCCTTTATTTCCATCATCAATATATAACTTATTTCTCTGACTAAATTGTGACCAATTCTATCTATTTTTATACTCATAATTTCACCTCTATTTATATTATATACTAAAATATTCTATATACAAATGCTTTTAAATTAAAAAGTAGAAATTATCTTTCTACTTCAACTAATTCATAAGCTTCTATAACATCTCCAACTTTAATATCATTAAATTTTTCAATAGTTATACCACACTCTAAACCTTTTTTCACTTCTTTAGCTTGATCTTTTTCTCGTTGGATTGAATTAACATTTCCATCAAATAAGACAACGCTATTTCTAATTATTCTAGCTTTAGCGTCTCTCTTAATTATACCATCTGTTACATAAGAACCAGCTATAATACCAACTTTAGAAAATTTGAATATTTGTCTAACTTCGGCACTACCCATTACTTTTTCTTCATATATTGGTTCTAACATACCTTTCATAGCAGCTTCTATTTCTTCAACAGCTTTGTAAATAATATTATATAATCTTATTTCAACACCGTTTTCCTTAGCATAATCTCTAATAGAATTATTAGGTCTTACATTAAATCCAATTAAAATTGCATTAGAAGCTCTAGCTAAAACTATATCACTTTCAGTAATAGCTCCAACGCTACTTCTGACAACTTTAACTCTAACATCCTCAACTTCAATTTTTTCTAAAGAGTTTTTTACAGCTTCGCTTGAACCATTAACATCAGCTTTAATAATAACATTAATTTCTCTTAACCCTTCATTTATTTTACTAAATAGTTCATCAAGAGTTACAACTTCAGTTGTCTTATTTTCTCTTAATCTTTTTTCGGTTTTTCTTTGTTCTCCGATACTTCTAGCTTGTTTTTCACTTTCAAAAGCCATAAATTTATCACCGGCCATTGGGGTATCATTAAGACCTGTTATTTCAACTGGTAAAGATGGGTCTGCTTCCATTAGCTCCTCACCTTTATCATTTTTAAGTGTTCTAACTTTTCCATAAGAAGTACCCACTACAATAGGATCACCTAATCTTAAAGTACCATTTTGAATTAAAACTGTAACAATTGGACCAACATGTTTGTCAAGTCTAGATTCTATTACAGTTCCCATTGCATAACGAGAAGGGTTAGCTTTATAATCTTGCATTTCAGCAACAAGTAAAATATTACCCAAAAGTTCATCTATACCTTCACCTGTTTTGGCAGAAATTTTCGTAAATACTGTATCTCCACCCCAGCTATCTGGCGTTAAACCACAGTCTGTTAGTTCTGTCATTACTCTTTCAGGATTTGCGCCTGGCTTATCCATCTTATTAATAACAACCATAATTGGAACTCCTGCTGCTTTTGCATGATCTATCGCTTCTTTAGTTTGAGGCATCACACCATCATCAGCTGCTACAATAATAATGACGATATCTGTTATTCCAGCTCCTCTAGCACGCATTTCCGTAAAAGCTGCGTGTCCTGGAGTATCTATGAAAGTTAATTTATTTCCATTATAATTTATTTGGTAAGCACTTATTGCTTGTGTTATACCACCAGCTTCTCCGCCTGCTACATTTGTTTTTCTAATCATATCAAGTAGTGTAGTTTTACCATGATCAACATGTCCCATAATAGTTATAACAGCTGGTCTGTTAACTAAATCTTTAGCATCATCAATTGCTTCATATTCTTCGAAATTAGAAACATCCGTTGTTTCTTCTTTTTTTAATTCCTTATTATAATCTAATACCAATATTTCCGCATTTTCATAACTAATACTGTTATTTACTGTTCCCATAATACCTAATGAAAACAATTTTTTAATTAATTCTGCTCCTGATACATTAAGTCTACCTGCCAAATCACCTATAGTCATATTTTCTCTATATAAAACTACATTTTCATTGACAGTATCATTTGTCATCAATTTTTCTTTGTTTTTGTACATTTCTTTTTTCTTATCAGCTAAGTCTTTTTTTAAATTAACTATTGGTTGTGGTTTTTTCTTTTGTTTTGATTTAATATCAACATCGACTTTTCCGAATTCTTCTTCAATATCCTCTGCCATTTCATATAACTGTTCTTCATCAGGCTCTTCATTAATAACATTATCTAGTTCAACTATATCTTCTTCACTAAGCATATAATCTCCATCACTAGCATTTATTCCTAATTCTTCACATTTCTTAAGCACATCAAATACTTTTTTATTTATATCAACTGCATATTCTTCAACCGTCATCATAAACCCTCACCTCTTTCTTATTTTATTATTTTTTTTAATTCATCAAAAACTTCTTCTTTTACATCAACCTCTAAATGTCTATTTAAAGCTTTACTTTTCTGAGCTTTTTCAATTATTGTTAGATCTTTTTTTAAATAAGCTCCTCTACCGTTAGCTTTACCAGTTTCATCTATAATTACATTTCCTTCTGTATTTCTAACAACTCTTATTAATTCACTTTTAGGTAATTTTTCTTTACTAATTACACATGTACGTAATGGAATTTTCTTCATGAATTACCTCCTTATTTGTATTATTTTATAATATTTATTCCATCTTCCTTAGCTTGTTCATAAGTTTTAACATCAATTTTATAATGAGTTAAACGAGCTGCTAAACGAACGTTTTGTCCTCTTTTACCAATAGATAATGATAAATTGTCGTTATCTACAAGTACTAAAGCTTCTCTTTTCTTTTCGTCTGTTATAAGAACTTGAACATTTTTAGCAGGACTTAAAGCATTTTCAATAAATACTGATTCGTTTTTAGAATATGGGATTACATCTATTTTTTCTCCATTTAATTCATTAATAATTCTATTTATTCTTGAACCTCTTTCACCAATACATGATCCTACAGGATCAACTTTATCATTTTCTGAATAAACAGCTATTTTAGTTCTATTACCTGCATCTCTAGCAACACTATAAACAAGGATTATTCCTTCATTTATTTCAGGTATTTCTAATTCAAACAATCTTTTTACAAATCCATAATGAATTCTTGAAAGTAAAATTATTGGTCCTTTATTATTACTATCTACTTTTGTAATATAAACTTTAAGTGATGAACCCATTCTAATTTTTTCACCTGGGATACACTCTGTTTTTGGTAAAATACCTTGTGTTCTTCCTAAGTCAATATAGTAGTTTCTAACGTCTTCCATTTCGACTAGACCTACTACCATTTCATCTTGTTTGTCATTAAATTCATCTATAATTACATTTTTTTCTGCTTCTCTTATTTTTTGAACTACAACTTGTTTAGCTGTTGCAGCTGCTACTCTACCAAAATCTTTAGGAGTAACTTCTTCTTCAATAGTCTCACCTAATTTAATACCCGGCACAATTTCTTCTGCTTCTTCTAAAGTCAAATGAATTCTTTCGTCATATACAAATGGTAAAACTTCGATATCTTCTTCTTCCTCTTCATTAATATCAGAAAAGTCTATATCTTTAAAACTCTTATATTTGTCTTCTTCTGCTCTATCAACAACGGTTTTAAATGAAAAAACTTTTATATCTCCGTTATCTCTATTAATTTCAACTCTTACATTTGATAAAGAATTATAATTTTTTTTATAAGCTGATGTAAGCGCTAATTCCATGGCTTCAAATATTGTATTCTCATCAATACCTTTTTCTTTTTTTAATAATTCAACTGCTAACTTAAATTTTTTGTTATCCACGTTATTCACAACCTTTCTCTTTTGAACACACATCTAATATATAATTATCTTTTATTAAATCTTCTTCATCTAATATTGGATTAATAAGTCTAGTAACGCTAACGCAATCATCAATATCAACAATACCGTTTTTATCAATAACAACTCTTAAGAACATAGAGTTTCCTTCTTTTACATATTCTACGCTATCTAATATGTAATTATTATCAGTTATTGTTGTTTCAATTAATTTTTTAACTTCCAAAGCTACATTCATAAATACCTCCTAATATATTTTAAAGAGTGGGAACACCCCACTCTTCTTGAAACTTAAGTTATTATATCATATTTAATGTAAAATAGAAACAGTTTTAATATTTTTTTTCTTAAATATGTTATACTATTATAGGAGATGATTAAAATGGAAAACAAAATGATTAGTTATATTAAGAGTGCATCAATTGGTATATTAGTTATTGCTATGTATTTTATTTTAGCAAACATAGAGTTACTACCTTTCAATATTTTAAATATTGATACTAAAACTTTACCAAATTATATTAAATTTTCTTATTTAATTATTTATGAAATATTTACTATGATAATAATAGGAATTATAATGTTTAAAAAGTTAAAAAAAGATTTTAGAGATATTTTAATTAATCATAAAAAATATTATAGTGAGAATTTCAAATTTTGGCTTATTGGTTTAGCTGTTATGGGAATAAGTAATTGTATTATAGTATTTATTTTAAAAAATGATTTATCTAATAATGAAGAATTGCTAAGACAATTATTTAGTTTATCACCTATATATATTTACATTACTTCTATTATTTTTGCACCATTTGTAGAAGAAATAGTTTTCCGTCAAGGGATAAGGAATATAATAAAAAACAAATATTTATTTATATTGATTTCCGGATTATTATTTGGAGGGTTACATGTTGTAACTAGTATGAGTAGTACTATGGATTTATTATATTTAATACCTTATTGCTCGCTTGGATTTGTATTTGCGTATATGCTTTACAAAACTAACAATATTTTTACATCAATGGGTTTTCATTTTTTACACAATGGGTTACTAATTGGTATTCAATTTATAATTTTGATTTTTTCTTAAAGACATTAGTCTTTTTCTTTTTTTTATGATAAAATTATTATGGTGATTATATGGATAATGAAGATATTAAAAAAGATGTTTTTAAGATGAAAAAAATAATTATTTTTTTGATTATTTTCACATTATCGTTTTGTTTAGTACTTATTTATAGTAGATATGTTGGTACTAAAGGAATTAAAATAAAAGAATATAAGATAGCTTATAGTGAATTATCTAATGATTTTTATGGCTTAAAAATAGTCCATTTAACTGATATTCACTATGGAAGAATTACTTTTAAAAAAGAGTTAAACGAAATAGTAGAAAAAATTAACTTAACAAAACCTGATATTGTAGTCATTACAGGCGATTTAATAGATAAAGATACTAAACTAAATAAAAAAAATATTAACGAACTAATTTTGTGTCTTTCAAAAATTGATGCAAGAATAGAAAAATACGCTATAAAAGGAAATCACGACTATAAATTTAAAGAATGGAATTCAATTATTAGTAACAGTAATTTTGTTGACCTAAATGATAGTTACGATTTAATATATACCGATAGTAATAAGAACATATTAATAACTGGTGTTAGTACAAATTCTTATGGCAAAAAAACTATCAAAGAAAAATTAAGTAGTACTGATAATTATTTAAATAGTTTAGATAAAAAAAATAAACCTAATTATAGTATTTTACTTATTCATGAACCAGATTTTATAGATGAATTTGACTATAAAAAATATAATTTAATTTTAGCAGGTCATAGTCATAATGGACAAGTAAGAATTCCAATCATAGGAGCTGTAATAAAACCTGATTATGCTAAAAAGTACTATGATGAGCATTATAAAATTAATAAAACAGATTTATATATTTCAAGTGGAATAGGGGTTTCGTCAATAAATTTTAGACTTCTTAATCCGCCATCATTTAATTTGTATAGATTAACTAATAGGTAATTATAAGATTAGATTAAAAAAGGCTTCAAATTTAATATTTGAAGTCTTTTTATTTTCTATTTAGATTTTTTAATACATCAACTTTGTTTTTATGAATCAAAACACTAGTTTCAGATTCTTTAATAGGTTTTTGAACATTTGAAAATGTATTTACTCTATTTACGTTATCGTATATTTGTTCAATTTTTTTCTGATCATCAATTTTAACAAAATCAGAATTGGTTTTTGCTTTTTCTAAATAGGAAAAAGTTTTTTTAAAGAAATTCATATTTCACCTTTATTTTTCATCTATTATTTTAATTTTTTTATCTTTATCTTTTTTAATGTCTCTAACACCCTTTTTTAACTTTATCTTATCTATTATATCAATAACCGAAAAAGTTATCATAACCATTCCAATTATTCTAGTAACTAACAAAGTCCCTTCAAAAGGATTAAATATCAAAAGAATTCCTGATATTAGAGTTATAACTCCAAGAATAGTTGAAACCTTATATTTTCTATCATACTCATTACTTAAATATTTTAAACTAATTAATTTTTCTAAACTACTAACAGTTAAACATACACCTATTACTAAAGGTATTATTGAAGCTATAAAAGTTGGTTTCATTACTAAAAAGAAACCTAATAATAATAGTATAATTGCTATTGTTAAGGTAGCTCCCGCATAACCAGTTTTGTCTTTTGAATATCTAATTAGATTGTTTATTCCTGCAATTATTAATGATAATGAAATCATATAAGAAACCATTATTACAAAGCCCTCTGGGTCAATAAATAAAAGCAATCCTATCAAAAAAAATATAAACGAATATATAAGAGAAATTTTATAACTATTTTTAATTATATCTACCATATATACCTCCTATTACTATAAATTAGTATAACATGAAATGGATAAAAAACCAACAACAAAAAACTAACTATTTCTAGTTAGTCCAATCATCAATATGGTGCGTTAGAGTTCCCAGTACGACAACTCACAGCAATATTAAATAGGTAGTAATCTAATACTAACTAAAACAAATATATTTATATATTAATAAATATTTTTTTAATTTGTTTTTAATTTTAAAGACTTAACAAGTTCTTTTTTTAAAGCGGGTTTTGCAAATTCATCTTCTAACGCAACAACACTACTCTTATATCTGTCATATGCAAAATCATAATCACCATTTTTTATTGCAGAGACACATGGTTTTATAATATGACCATAAATATAATCATAAATTTTACTATTATCTTCTAGAGAATCAACTCTACTTACAATAATTGGCGCTGTTATATAATAATGTTCTATGTCTTCCTTTGACACAAATTTATCTCTAAACCATCTTAATGTCATTAATTCATCACAACTATCATTAAATACTCCTTGAAAATGTTTCATGCATGCTGAAGTTAAATAGCAACTGCAATCAGTTGTCGATTTTTCTCCATCGGATTTTTCGTTAATATTGAATGTTTCTTTATCATAATCAATATTTATGTGAATTGACTCATCATGAGGTTCCTTAGGATCACTGTCATAAATATTAACATGTACTTTTTTTTCATTACCATTTACATTGATCCAAGTTCCACCTTCAGTTTCCTTTGCCATTTTATCGCCCTCTTTCATTATTTGCTTTTTTTATAAGTTCTTTTACTCCATACTCAACATCTTCAGCATAGTCAAAGACTTCTACTTCATTATAGCAATCATTACAAAAATCTATCAAATCTGATATATTGTAACTTAAGCATTCTTTTTTATTTAAATATTGATCATATTGATCTATAAATTGATTTATATAACTTAATGCTTTATTTCTAATTAAATCATTATTTGTTCGTTTTTCAATACATGCTAAAGAACAAATAACCTTTCTATATAAATCAACAACTAAGTGTTCTTTTTCCATAATATCTCCTTTCTTACAACATATTATAAATATTTATTTATATTTTGTCAAACTCTTTACACTAACACACTAACTAGTTTCTTATGTAGAGTTTTGTGTCCTTTCCTAGTACACAAAAAAATACCAACTATAATCTAGTTAGTATTTTCTATACATACTCTAAAGGTTAGAGTTTACAATCAATATGGTGCATTAGAGTTCCCAGTACGACAACTCTTAACAATATTAAATAGGTAGTAAGTAATACTAACTAATTATATTAACGACTTCTTCCAGCTTTTGCGGCTTCTCTTTCTTCTGGACTTCTTGTTGGTTCATGATCAAATCCATTTTTTATATAGAAATCTTGGCAATCTCTAGAATCAGCAGAAAATGCCTGTGTCATGAATAAATTTAACATCTCATTAGCTTTCTTCATTCCTTCTTCATCATTAAGTCTTAAAGCTAGTTCTGCTTTTTCGGAATATTCCAATACTTTTTCTTTAAGCTTTTCTTGTGTATCTACAGCATAAGCCGGAAATATAAATTTGTTTCCATTTTTACTAACTATTATTTTATCTTCCAATTTTATTTCATTATTTTCCATAAAACATCTCCTTAATAACTTAATTATATCATAATTTTAATTATTTGTACAATATTGAGAAATCACTTATCTGCTATATCTATGGTCTTATTATTTCCTCTAATGCTGGTTCCATTCCATTATCAATCATTTTTTGAATTAGTCCTTGTACATAATATCTATTAACAGAATATCCTATATATTTTAGAACTTTACATATCTTTTCTTTTTGTAAAAAGTCTAAATTATAAGATTTGAAAATATATACAAACAAGTTAGCAATTTTATCATAGTCTTCAAATTTTACACAGGCTTCATCATACCATAAAGTTATCTTATCCAATATATAATCAAGATTTGTTTTATTTTTATTAATAAATGTCTTAATTGCCATTTCATAATTTTTATCGTTTATTATTCTTTTACATAATTTTTCCGGATTAATTTCATATAAATATTGAGCAGATAAATCATTTATATTATTATCCTGTATAAGTTTTTCCATGTTTTCAACATATTTTTCACTGTTTTTAACTTCAATACACTTCTTCAAATCTGTCAACATTTCTGACGCATCATTATATCTTTGATTTCTATCTAATGTAGTTGCCTTGATTACAACTGATGACAAAATATGGTTATCTTGAAATGGATCAAGATTAAAAATATAATTAATTATTTTGCCAATAGAATAGACATCACTCTTTTTATCTCCTTCTTTTAATTGAATATATTGAGATGGATCACAATATAGAAATTGTCCAAAAGATTTAGTATATAATGTCTTATGAGAATGAAGAACATCTAAATTTTTTCCTAATCCAAAATCAGAAATTTTTATAATGCCATTAACTATCAAAATATTGCTTGGGCTGATATCTCGATGTATTATGTTTTTATTATGAATATCTGCCATTGTATGAGTAATTGTTTCAATAATATTAAGTTTCTGAGATTCACTTAATGATTTTTCCTCTATATATTTACACAAATCCAGCTCAGCATACTCCATAGTATATGAACAATCATCTGAGTTATAGTCATAAACATTAATAACATTTTCTTCATCTGCCAATGATTTAGTTATTTGAAATTCTCTTTTAAATCTGCTAACAATACTCTCTTCACTAATATTTTCATCTGTTAATTTTTTAATAACTAAATTAGTTTTTTTATTTAAATATACAACTGCAAATCCACCCTCACCAATATATTCTAAATCTTTGTCTTCTTTAGTTAAATATATAGATTCATTTTTTTGGTATAATTTATACCCATTTTTTTGGATTTCAATATTTATTTTACCTATAATTACATTTTTCAACTTTAATGCATCAATCTCAGACATTCCATGTTCAGACATTATATATTTTTTGTTAATTATTAAATTTAGAAAATTTTCTAATTTATTAAATTTCCATAATTTTTCTAATTTATCTAATGTATAAGACCACCTTGAAGGAAAAGGACTTCCATAAATATCGCTAAATTCAAATCTTCTATTAAAAAAATCTACTAATTGAGGTCCACTTTTATAAGCATATAATCCTTTATCCAAATCACCACAGAATAATCTACTAAAGTATTCTAACATTTCTTTCTCCATCAATTACAACTCCAATCATATTAACACACTATTAAGTTAATAACTACTATCCACATATTCTAAAAATTTTTAGTATTTTGATGGAAAAAATCAGTCAAAATTATACTCTTTTATTTCACAATTTTTTAAACCCTTATCTAAAAAACAACCATCTTCTATACCTTTAAAATAAGAGTAAAATGCTTTTGAAACTCCACTATGACAAACAACAAGAACTTTTTCATATTTTTTTGTTTTTAAATCATCTAGAAATGAATAAATTCTTTCAAAAAAAGATTGAGTGTTTTCAGATGTTCCATACTGTAATTTTGAATAATAATTCCAATATTCCACCCTATTGGTAATTTGTAATGATTTACCATTTAAATTACCGGGATTTCTTTCCTTTAATCTATCATCAATTATTATTTTTTTATTATTGCTATTAATTATATTAGCTGTATGTCTAGCTCTTATTAAAGGTGAAGAAATTATAACATCATAATCTAAGTTAAAAATTTCATTTTTTAATTCTTCTGCTTGCTTAACTCCATTATCATTTAAATCTTCATCTTGATTACTATAAATTTTTAATAAGTTATGATTAACCTCACCATGCCTAACTACATATAATTTCATATGTATTCCCTCGATTCATCATTATTTTATATTATTACTGCTACTTTAGTATATCATAATTAACTATCTTGTTATAGTTTTAAATTATTATTACTTACTATTTTTAATTCTTTCTTCATCTCTTTCTTTAATAAATTTCATAGCAAGTTCTGAAATTGGGTGATAATAATTTTTATTTACATATTCCTTTTTATCATACTCCCAGTTATAGAAATCTCTAGTATTTTGATAGAACAAATCATTCTGTTCAAATACTTCTTCTATTTTAGATGTCGCTCTAAATATTAATGATATAATTCTACCTAGTTTTTTATCACTAGATTCTTCAATTGTCTTAATTATAAAATCTCTAAGTTCATCTTTTTCACTTAATAATTCTTGATTTGTAATTGATGATAAAGTTATATTTCTAATTAGAGTTGCTGTTTTTATATTTTTTTGTTTTGCCACCCCATTAATTTTTTCTAATTCATCACTCGAAAATCTTACTGTTATTTTATTATCTTTTATTTCTTTCAAATTTTTCAAAAAGAGCCTCCTTTTAAGAGCAAAATTTTTTTTGTTTATTTATCAGGATAAGTTTTGTATTACAACAACTTGCTAGTAGCAAGTTTTACTCTTATAAATCAATGATTTATAGAGTTTTAATTTGTATATACAAATTTATTTTTGACAGTCTTTTGACTTTCTTTTTTTAATTAGCTAAATTCACGCTTATTACTCCAAATTTTAGTTTGCTTTCTTTATATTTCTCTTCATTTTTTAATGGAATTAATCTTATTATTTTTTCATCTTTACTAGTTGCATTAAAACTGCCTTCTAGTTCTTCATTAATTTCTACTTCATTATAATTTATATTATAAAATAGTTTTAATTTGTTTTTATAATCATTTGCTTCTTCTTTTGTTTTAAATCCATTTACCTGAATTGGTATAGAATTATTATTACTGTCTTCAAATATGTGAATATCAATGGGTAGTTTATATTCTTTATGGTAGTTAAGTAAATCAACAAATAAATCTTCTCTAAAATTAACATTTATTATATTAATTTTATTTTCTAATTTTTCTGTTTCTATATTATCAATATAGTTTGATATAAATTTTTGTTTATCTGTTCTTGATAACATAATATAGTTTGATATATTCATTAATATTTTATCTGGCATAACATAGTTTTCTATTGTCTTTTTATCTTTAATAATCATTAAATCATCTACTGTGAAGTTTAAATTTTCATATTGTTTTTGTTCTAATATTTTTTGGTTAATTAGATTTCTTTTTACCTCAATATGTTTTAGTTCTTTATCGAATTCATTTATTTTAACTATTCCTTTTATATAAGCTGTTTTAATTCTATCTTGTTCTTTATCTAATTCTTTCAAGTCTTTTTTATAATCATTTTTATCTATTTCAAATTTTGATTTTACAAATGGAGTAAAATAATTATTAACTAGATCATCATATTCAATTAAACTATTAATTGTTTTTAGTAGTTCATTTTCTATAGTTTCCTCTTTAATATTGATTTTACAATGTTCACATTTATAATAAAAATATTTCTTACCATTTTTTTTAGTTGTTGCTTTACCACCTAGAAAACAATTACAGTTATGACATTTTAATTTATTAGTAAAAAGATAAGTTCCAGTTCTTTCATAATGCCTAGCATTTCTAGTTTTTTGACTTTGACATAATTCCCATTTTTCTTTTGTAATTAATGGTTCTACAACATTTTCAAAATACTGTTCTTTTTTAGTATTTTTCTTTATTACATAATCTCCTTTATAAATTGGATTAGCTAGTATTTTACTAATATAAGTATCATACCAATATTTATTTAATACTTTTTCATCATTTAAAATATTAGCTACTTTCTGATGGGAATTACCTTCTAAATATAAATCAAATATTTTTATTATTATATCTTTAGTAAGATTATCAATTACAATCTTTTTATTTACTCTTTTAAAACCTAGTGGTGTATGACTAGGAATATGTCCATTTTTAATAGCACCAGCAAGTCCAAGTTTAGTTCTTTCACTACATTTTTCTATTTCATTTTGAGATACACTTGTCATTATTCTCATTATCATTCTTCCATTTGATGTTGTTGTGTTTGATTCATCAGCTAGACAATCTATATCACAGTTTTCTTCATTAACTATATTCATTAGTTTTTCTATATAGTAAACACTTCTAGTTAATCTATCTAATTTAAAAGCTACTATTACATTTATCTTATGACTTTTAACATCATTCATCAATTCTTGATATGCTGGTCTTTTATCGTTTTTAGCACTTATTCCAGCATCTTCATATACTTTATATATTTTATATCGTTTAAACTTACAAAACTCTTCTAATCTAGCTTTCTGCTCTCCTAGTGAGAATCCTTCTCTTGCTTGATCTTCAGTTGATACTCTAATATAAATTCCAGCTATTTTATTTTCTTCTATCATTTAATCCCTTCTTTCTATCAAAAAAAGAGGAGACAAAAGTATTACTAAATACTCTTGACTCCTCTTTGATTATTATATTGTTTTAACTCTCTTAATGGTTTATTCATAATGTACCTCCACTAAATGCAGTACTTGCCATTCATTAGTTTTATATAATATAGTTTTATCTTATCAAAGTCAAGGTTTTTAATTTTGTTTTATGTAATTTTCTAAATCTTTTAAATAAATAGAATTATATAGATTATTTATAAATACAGTGTCTGATTCATCATATATTAAATACATATTATCTTTTATAAATATTTGATGAGGTTCAACATATGCAATATTAGTTCCTTTTATATTTCTAATACTTCCATTTTTTATCATTGGTTTAGTATTAGTAAATTTTCCTATCATTTCAATTTTTCTTTTTAATTCGTCACTTATTTTAATTTCTTTAGTTTCTATTTGTAACATATTATCCCTCTTTCCTAGTACACAAAAAAATACCAACTATTTATTTAGTTAGTATTTTCTATACATACTCGAAAAGTTCGAGTTTCCTATCAATATGGTGGAGAATAAGGGACTCGAACCCTTGACCTCCACGGTGCAAGCGTGGCGCTCTAGCCAACTGAGCTAATTCCCCATATCAAATGAACATATTGATTATAACATATAACTTTTTTTGTTGTCAATAATTTTAAATAAAAAACAGTTCATTTTTCAAAATTATTTCAGCTTATCATTAGCTTTTGCGTTTAGATCTAAATTTGCTCTTATTCCTAACTTATAAGCATAATATCCTGCAGCCCCTATCATAGCGGCATTATCTGTACAAAATTTCAAATTAGGTATTGATAAATTAATATTATTAGCAAAACATATTTTTGAAAATTCATCTCTTATTCTTTTATTAGCAGAAACCCCACCTGCAAGTATTAAATTACTTACATTATATTCTTTTAATGCTTTTAAAGTCTTTTTGGTTAATATTTCTACAACTCTTTCTTGAAAAGAAGTGGCTAAATCAGCAGCATCAATTTGTTTTCCTTTTTGTTTCTCATTATGAACTAGATTTATAACCGCACTTTTTATTCCACTAAAACTAAAATTATAACTGCCGTCATTTAAAGGAAGTGGCAAATTGTAATTTATTTTACCCTCATGACCTAATTTATCTATAAGAGGTCCTCCTGGGTATTTTAGATTCATAACTCTTGCTACTTTATCATAAGCTTCACCAACAGCATCATCTAATGTACCTCCAATACGTTCAAAAGAATAATCTTCTTTCATATATATTAAATCAGTATGCCCTCCACTAATAACAAGGGCTATTAATGGAAAATTCATTGATTTTTCTAAATTGTTGGCATATATATGACCAGCAATATGATGGACTGGTACTAAAGGTTTTTCATAAGCAAAAGCTAGTGTTTTTGCAGCTTCAACACCTACAAGCAATGATCCAACAAGGCCAGGACCGTAAGTTACAGCGATAGCATCAATATCTTCTATTTTTAAATTTGCTTTTTTTAAAGTTTCTTCAAAAACGATAGTAATATTTTCTATATGCTTCCTACTGGCTATTTCAGGAACTACTCCTCCATATAAAGCATGAGTATCAATTTGAGTTGAAATAACAGTAGCTATTTCTATGTGCCCATTTTTAATAATTGAAGCGCTTGTTTCATCACAACTGGACTCAATAGCAAATATATAAATATCTTTCATTTAATCACTTCCTCACCATTAAATATCCATCTAAACCATTATAATAATTTTTTCTCGTTGCAACTATTTCAAAACCAAACTTTTTATATAAATTAATAGCTGCTATATTATCGCATTTTACTTCCAAACTTACATCTGGTTCTTCTTTTTTCAGAAAATAATTTATTAATTCTGACGCTATACCATTATTCCTATATTCCTCTTTAACAAATATATAATCTACTTCGATTCTTTCATATATTTGACTATAAACAAGTATTCCTTTATCATCATATAATAAATATTTTCTAAATGGATTTTCAGAATAACTTGTATTAAAATAGTTTAAAAAAGAGTTAACTAAAATAATATCATTAGTTTCTTTTATCATCTAATTTTTCTTCTGCTTCTACTCTTTTTAAATAGTTTGGATTTACATTGTGAGGATTTAAGAAATTATCTTCTTTGGTTTTTTCAATCAATTTTTCTATATTCAAGATTGGTTGAATTGCCTCGAAATCATCAATTTCATCATAACTAATAAATGTAACATTTTTTAATGATGTAATTTTATTAATTTCTGCAACTAAATCATCTTTAAAAATATATACATCTTTCATAACAGCATTACCTTTTTTGTCATAGATTGCTGAATAATAGAAGCCCCTTCTAGCATCAATAATAGGAACAATATAGTCAGTATCAAAATTTGTAGAACTCATTAATTCTAATTCTGAAATAGTACATATATTTATTTTCTTTGTCCAAGCCAAAGTTTTTGCTATAGTGACACCTACTCTAATACCAGTAAAAGAACCAGGGCCATTTACAACTAATATTTTGTTAATTTCATTTATTGACAAATTAGACTTAATTAAAACATCTTTAATTGTCGGCAAAACTTTACTAGATAAGTCTCTTGAAATATCATCTTCTACTTTAAAAATACAAGTATTTTCCTTATATATACCGACAATTAGCTTAGCATTTGAAGTATCTAAAAAAAGAGTTATCATATAACTGCCTCACATAACTCTTCATATTTCTTACCATGCGGTGTTAAAATAAGTAATCTTTTATTTTCATCAATTACTTTAAATTTAATATCTAATCTTTCTTCAGGCAGTATATCTTTTATAGTACTTGCCCATTCAATTACAACTACTCCACCTTTAGTAAAATATTCTTCGATTCCAGTTCCTTCTATATTTCCATCTAATTTATAAACATCCATATGATAAAGAGGTAATTCACCCTCGTATTCTTTAATTATGGTAAATGTAGGTGATGTAATACTATCTTCAATTCCAAGGGCATTTGCAATACCTTTAGTAAAAACTGTTTTACCACTACCTAATTCGCCATCTAAACAAATTATCATATTTGGAAACTTTTCTGATTCAAAATTTTGAGCTAATTCAATCGTATCCATTTCATCATGAGTTGTTATTCTATAATCCATGTTATCACCTATTTAAATTATATCAAATATAAATATATTAATACAAGCACATTGAAGATAAAAATAAAAAATGTATATTAAAGACATTTTTTATACACTTTTTCTAAAGAATTATTTGCTTTATTTACTTCGTCTGACTTCCACTCGTCATCAAACGGTCTAGCATAATATAAAGTATTTGGAAACTCTTTAGTTAAATACTGATAGTTTTTTGTTATTTGATGACTTGAAATATCCCTTGTATAACCAAACTCTAAATAAGTATCGTGACTTTCTGAAAATTTAATAATTTTATCTTTGTCACTACCGCAGCAATTAGTTACAACATTAATATATTTACAATATTCGTCAATCAAATAAGTATCTGTAAAGATTACTTCTCCATAAATAAATAAATCTTTTCTGTTTAAATTGTTCATAACTCTTGGCCAAAAGTCGCATCCTTCTTTAGGCAAAGCTATATTTTTGGCAGAATCAAATCTAAATCCACCAACTCCAAGATCTATAAGTTCATTTAAAAAATCGATAATTCTATCTTGTAAATCATAATTGCATGTTTTAAGAGTAGGCAATCCCATACAAAGACTGGTAACTTCATTCCTATCATCCCAATTATAAATTGGTTTCATTTCTTTCCAAAAAAGTGGATTGTTTTTATATATTTCTTTAACATTTTCATGAGGTTTTAAAGCGCCATCATCAGCTCCAGCTAAATGATTACAAACAACATCTGCAATAACAGTTATACCATAAAATTTAGCAAGATTGCACAATTTTCTAAGATCATTTTTTGTACCAAAGCGATTTCCAACGCTAAAATCAATAGGCTGATACGTCTGCCACCAAGCATTATCAAATTCATTTTTTAATGGTTGAATTGGATTAATTTGTATTGCATCAAAACCCTGATTTCCAATAGTTTCTAACTCATCAAAGATATCCTCTAATTTCCAGTTAAACAAATGTAAAATTCTCATATTTTATACTTCCTCTACTACTATTCTAATTTTATTATAACATTAAATGCAATAAAGTCAAAAAAAAACTGTATTTTTAATACATTTTTATTAAATAAACAAAAAAAATTGCAACTACCTATCTTCGCTTACACTATTTTCGGCGTGAAAGTGCTTAACTTCTGTGTTCGGTATGGGAACAGGTGTATCCACTTTGCTATCGTTACAATTTTATTATCATGTTTTCAGAAAATAATTCTCTGAAACTATATTAAGTATATCATATATAATAATAAAAAGATATAGAAAAACAAAAAAAATTGTATAAAAATACAATTAAATAACAAAAAAAAATTTGCAACTACCTATCTTCGCTTACACTATTTTCGGCGTGAAAGTGCTTAACTTCTGTGTTCGGTATGGGAACAGGTGTATCCACTTTGCTATCGTTACAAATTTAATATTAGAGAAATAATTCTCTGAAAACATGATAATGTGTAATCTTAATCAATCAAATATAATAATTAATGATTAAATCTTCGTTCTATTAGTACTAGTCAGCTCAACATGTCGCCATGCTTCCACCTCTAGCCTATCAACCAGATAGTCTCTCTGGGAACTTATTTCATAAAGAAGGGAAAACTCATCTTGAAGTTGGCTTCCCGCTTAGATGCTTTCAGCGGTTATCCATTCCATACATAGCTACTCTGCACTGCCACTGGCGTGACAACAGATACACCAGAGGTATGTCCAATCCGGTCCTCTCGTACTAGGATCAGCTCTCCTCAATTTTCCTACGCCCACGACGGATAGGGACCGAACTGTCTCACGACGTTCTGAACCCAGCTCGCGTGCCACTTTAATGGGCGAACAGCCCAACCCTTGGAAGCGACTACACCTCCAGGATGTGACGAGCCGACATCGAGGTGCCAAACACCACCGTCTATGTGAACTATTGGGTGGTATCAGCCTGTTATCCCCGGGGTAACTTTTATCCGTTAAGCGACGACCATTCCATTCTGAATCGCCTGATCACTAAGTCCTGCTTTCGCACCTGCTTGACTTGTTGGTCTCGCAGTTAAGCTCCCTTATACCTTTACACTCTTCGAATGATTTCCAACCATTCTGAGGGAACCTTTGAGCGCCTCCGTTACTCTTTAGGAGGCGACCGCCCCAGTCAAACTACCCACCAGACACTGTCCCTATACCGGATTCACGGTACCAGGTTAGAAATCCAGCATATTAAGGGTGGTATTCCAAAGTTGACTCCTCTTAGACTAGCGTCTAAGTCTCATAGTCTCCCACCTATTCTCTACATAATAAACCAAATTTCAATATCAAGCTGTAGTAAAGCTCCACGGGGTCTTTCCGTCCTGTCGCGGGTAACCTGCATTTTCACAGGTATTAAAATTTCACCGAGTCTATGGTTGAGACAGCGCCCAGATCGTTACACCTTTCGTGCGGGTCGGAACTTACCCGACAAGGAATTTCGCTACCTTAGGACCGTTATAGTTACGGCCGCCGTTCACTGGGGCTTCAATTCGCACCTTCGTAAATATCGACTTACGTCAAAACTAAGCACTCCTCTTAACCTTCCAGCACTGGGCAGGCGTCAGCCCCTATACATCGTCTTACGACTTAGCAGAGACCTGTGTTTTTGGTAAACAGTCGCCTGGGCCTATTCACTGCGGATCAATCGCTTGATCACTCCTTCTCCCGAAGTTACGGAGTCATTTTGCCGAGTTCCTTAACCATAGTTCTCTCGCTCACCTTAGGATACTCTCCTTGCCCACCTGTGTCGGTTCTCGGTACAGGTACCTATATAATTAACCCTAGAAACTTTTCTTGGAAGCATAGCGTCAGAAGGCTTCAATTACATCACTGTAATCTTCGCCATCACACTTCAGTTTGATCGTATACGGATTTTCCTATATACAAACCTTTGTGCTTAGACCGAAATCCAATAATCGGCCCTTCCTAGCTTTCTCCGTCATTCCATCAGTTATATAGGTAGTACGGGAATATAAACCCGTTGTCCATCGGCTACGCCTTTCGGCCTCGTCTTAGGTCCTGACTTACCCTGGGAGGACGAACCTACCCCAGGAACCCTTAGGCAAACGGTGTGGAGGATTCTCACCTCCATTGCGCTACTCATACCGGCATTCTCACTTCCAACCAGTCCAGCCGTCCTCACGATCGACCTTCATCCCTGTTGGAACGCTCCCCTACCACTTGTACATAAGTACAAATTCACAGCTTCGGTATTATGCTTAGCCCCGGTACATCTTCGGCGCAGTGTCACTCGACTAGTGAGCTATTACGCACTCTTTAAAGGATGGCTGCTTCTAAGCCAACCTTCTAGCTGTTTTGACAACTCCACATCCTTTCCCACTTAGCATAAATTTTGGGACCTTAGCTGGTGATCTGGATTCTTTTCCTCTTGCGCACGGACGTTATCACCCGTGCACTGACTGCTCTACATGCAAACCTTGGCATTCGGAGTTTGATTACACTCAGTACAGCTAGACGCCGCCATTGTATATTCAGTGCTCTACCTCCAAGGTGCTTATTAGAACGCTAGGCCTAAACCTATTTCGGGGAGAACCAGCTATCTCCGAGTTCGATTGGAATTTCACCACTAGCCACAAGTCATCCGCTCACGTTTCCTAGTAAGTCGGTTCGGTCCTCCATTTGGTCTTACCCAAACTTCAACCTGCTCATGGCTAGATCACTCGGTTTCGGGTCTATTGCAACGTACTAACTCGCCCTATTCAGACTCGCTTTCGCTTCGGCTCCGTCTCTTCAACTTAACCTTGCACGGTACAATAACTCGCCGGTTCATTCTGCAAAAGGCACGCCATCACCCATTAACGGGCTTTGACTTTTTGTAAGCGTATGGTTTCAGTATTCTATTTCACTCCCCTCCCGGGGTTCTTTTCACCTTTCCCTCACGGTACTTGTTCACTATCGGTCACTAGAGAGTATTTAGCCTTGCGGGATGGGCCCCGCGGATTCCGACAAGATTACACGTGTCTCGTCGTACTCAGGATACCACACAGAGTTCACAACATTTCGTTTACAGGACTATCACCTTTTAAAGTTCTTCTTCCCAAAAGATTCAACTATGTTATGAATTTTTTACTCTTAATGCATGGTCCTACAACCCCAGATAAATCTGGTTTGGGCTCTTACCTTTTCGCTCGCCACTACTAAGGTAATCGATTTTTCTTTCTTTTCCTCCGGTTAATAAGATGTTTCAGTTCACCGGGTTGCTTTTATATACCTATTTATTCAGTATACAATACTTGCGCATTACCGCAAGTGAGTTTCCTCATTCGGAGATCCCTGGATCAAAGTTTACTTACAACTCCCCAAGGCATTTCGTAGTTAGTCACGTCCTTCATCAGCTTCTAGTGCCAAGGCATTCACCATACGCCCTTAGCAATTTAATCACCATTTGATTATTATATTTTCCTAATATGATTGAGATATTTTAATGTAATACATCCGACAGTTTTTCCAATATAAATATTGGGGCTCTTTTGATGTATTACTACCACATTATCAAGTTTTCAAAGAACTATTACTGAGAGAAATAATCTCTCAAAACTAAGCAAAATTAGTCAATACGCAAGTTAAGATATATCGTTTTTTTAATCTTTCTCCATAGAAAGGAGGTGATCCATCCCCACCTTCCGGTAGGGATACCTTGTTACGACTTCACTCCAGTCACCTATCCTACCTTCGTCGGCCCCCTCCATTACTGGTTAGGCTACCAACTTCGGGCATTATAGACTCCCATAGCGTGACGGGCGGTGTGTACAACACCCGGGAACGTATTCACCCTGACGTTCTGATTCAGGATTACTAGCGATTCCAACTTCATGGAGTCGAGTTGCAGACTCCAATCCGAACTGGGACTGGTTTTTGAGATTAGCTCCACCTCACGGTATTGCGTCTTTTTGTACCAGCCATTGTAGCACGCCTGTAGCCCTAGACGTAAGGGGCATGATGATTTGACGTCATCCCCACCTTCCTCCGGTTTGTCACCGGCAGTCTCTTTAGAGTTCTCAACTAAATGTTAGCAACTAAAGATAAGGGTTGCGCTCGTTATCGGACTTAACCGAACATCTCACGACACGAGCTGACGACAACCATGCACCACCTGTCACCCGGGTAACCTCCGCTATATTTCTATAGCATTGCCGGGGATGTCAAGTCTAGGTAAGGTTCTTCGCGTATCTTCGAATTAAACAGCATGCTCCACCGCTTGTGCGGGTGCCCGTCAATTCCTTTGAGTTTCAGCCTTGCGACCGTACTACTCAGGCGGAGTACTTAATGTGTTAACTTCAGCACCGGTTTCCCGACACTTAGTACTCATAGTTTACGGCGTGGACTACTAGGGTATCTAATCCTATTTGCTCCCCACGCTTTCGTGTCTCAGCGTCAGTAATGGCCCAGCAAGCCGCCTTCGCCACTGGTGTTCCTTCTAATATCTACGCATTTAACCGCTACACTAGAAATTCCACTTGCCTCTACCATACTCAAGTCTACCAGTTTCTAAGACGAACCAAGGTTGAGCCTTGGAATTTGATCTTAGACTTAATAAACCGCCTACACACGCTTTACGCCCAATAAATCCGGATAACGCTCGCCCCCTACGTATTACCGCGGCTGCTGGCACGTAGTTAGCCGGGGCTTTCTGACAAGGTACCGTCAGCTTACTATCATTACCTATAGTAAGGTTTCTTCCCTTATAACAGAGTTTTACGATCAATAAGACCTTCATCACTCACGCGGCATTGCTCGTTCAGGGTTTCCCCCATTGACGAATATTCCTAACTGCTGTCTCCCGTAGGAGTCTGGGCCGTGTCTCAGTCCCAGTGTGTCCGATCAGCCTCTCAGCCCGGATATGCATCGTCGCCTTGGTAGGCCATTACCCCACCAACTAGCTAATACACCGCAAGCCCATCTCAAGGTGAAGCCGAAGCTCCTTTTAGCGCATCTAGTTATCTAAATGCGAATAATCCGGTATTAGCAGTCGTTTCCAACTGTTATCCCAGTCCCCGAGGTAGGTTACCCACGTGTTACTCACCCGTCTGCCACTAAGTGAAAACTTCATCCAGAATTGTGCAAGCACTCAACTTTCAAAAGGTCACTTCGTTCGACTTGCATGTCTTAGGCATGCCGCCAGCGTTCATCCTGAGCCAGGATCAAACTCTCCAAAAAAATATTGCAGACAATAAAAAAATTGTCTTATTTTTAAAGTTTTGAAATTGTTTTTTCCTAACTTTTGAATTGACATTTTTGCTCAGTTTTCAAAGATCATTTTTGCTTCCTTTTCGGAAAGCACTACTAATATATCAAATACCTTCGACCAAGTCAATACTTATTTTAACATTTTTTATTTTTTTTTATTTTTTACGACAAATGTCGCAAATTTGAATGTTTCGATAAGTCTTTCTCGTTGAAAGCACTACTAATATATCAAATTGAAATAGCCACGTCAATAGTTTTTTTTATTTTTTTTTATTTTTTTTGAAATGGTTATTTTTTAATTGTTTTTAGACATTTTTGTTTACATTTTTGAACCCATTTTTGTGTATTCTTTATAATACTCTAAATTGTATTCAGTTTTAAATATATTAGAACCATTATTATATAAACCGATAAGTTCATCTAGACCATTTTTAATAGCTCTGTCAAGTTCGTCAGAATAGTTCATCAACTTTTTATGATAATTATATTCTAGTCTATCTAATATTTTATAATCACCTGATGCGTATATTCTAAGATCCAAATCATAATCAATATATTTTATTGTTCCATCTTCTATTATATAAGGGGTAGCAATATTGCAATAATAAGATATGCCATCCTTTTTTAATTGTGCTATTATGTTATACCATTTATTTCTAAAAAAATACATAACGGCCGGTTCTCTAGTTTTTCTAGTTCTTCCATCTGATTCTATTACCAAAATTTTATTATTTGCGCATACTATATAATCTTTGTTTATATCTATTACGGTCGCCTCATCCCAATAGCGATGTACTTTACCATTATGCTTATAACATTGAATTTTAAATTTATCACCAATACAAAGATTGTTCATGCATTCACCTTCTTTCTTTTTAACATTATAAACTTTTTCAAATAAAAAGAAAAGTAAAAAGCAGACAATGCTGCTTTTATTTTAGTAACTCATTTAACGCTATTTGAAGTTGGTTATCATTTTCATCTTTTGGTTCATTATAATATTTTTCATCCATCTTTACTTTTATATCAGGAACGATCCCTTTTTTGTGAATCCAATTACCTTTTGAAGTTAACCATTTTTTTGTTGTGTATTTGTATGAGTCACCATTAGAAAGATAATTAAGTTCTTGGATGGTTCCTTTACCATAACTTGTATCTCCAACTACTATTGCATTCAATTGTTCTTTTAATGCCGATGTAAACAATTCAGATGCCGATGCTGAATTATTATTTTGAAGAATAACTATTTTATATTTTTTGTCTTTTTTTCCTAAAGAATAATATTTAGAAAATTTACCATCTTTCTCTGTTTGATATATAACCCTATCAGATGAAAGCATTGCAGAAAGCATACTTACAGCAGTAGTTAGATGTCCACCACTGTTTTCTCTTACATCAATAATAAGAGAGTTTATATTTTGTTCTTCCAAATTTCTTAAATTACTTTTAAACTGAGCTGCTGTAGTATTTGAAAATATAGATATATATATATATCCTATTTTTTTATTTTCTCTTTCAATTATTTTAGAAGTAACAGATTTTATTATTATATTTTTTTTGTCTAATTCAAAAGTAAGTGTTTCTCCACCTCTATCAACTACTAGAGTATATTTTAATTTATTATTCTCTTTTACGTAATTTGATAATTCTTTTATGCTTTTTCCTGTTAAATTTATATTGTCAATTGATTTAGCAATATCTCCCTCTTTAACTCCCACATTTTCAGCAGGAGAATTATCCAATACATTTACTACCACTATATTATTTTCACTATCATTTACGATTTGAATACCAATACCATCATAATTACCATCTAAACTTAAAGAAAAATTTTCATCATTCTCATTATCAATTACTGTTGAGTATTCATCTAATGTACTTAGCATCCCATTTATCGCTCCACTAAGCAATTTTTTCTTATCAACATCTTCATAATAATCGTTTACAACATTATTATATGTTTTGATAAATTCTACCAAAGTTTTATCTTTTTTGTAATCATTATATTCTTTATTAGAACAACCACTAATAATTATTCCCATAATTATACTAATTATCGATGTTGTCACGATTAAAAAAAATACTTCTTTGTTTCCAAATGTTTTTTTATCTACTTTTCTTTTTTTTAATATTTTTTCTTTATTAATAACATTTTCTTTTTTTGATTCATTTTTTTTGTCTATGCTTTTCATATTATCACCATCATTAATATAGCACAATCATAAATAAGTGTCCACAAAAAAAGAACAATAATTATTATTCTAAAGAATTTAAATTTTGTAATTGTTCTTTTATTTTTGTTTGTCCTTCATATATATCAACTATTTTTTTGTTACTTATTTTGATTAATGTCGATTCTTTAAAAATCGGATAACCATTATCAAAATTACTTGATGAAGATATATATTTTTTATTAAATCCACTGTCAAGATTTATTGAGTAAACTTTTATGCTATTTTTTTTCTCATTATATTCCGTTATTATTGAATTATAATTAGACAATTCAGAATCATCTTTAAAAGTTGCAAGCACGTAATACTCATCTTCATTTTGTGAAAAGATTTCGCCAACAACAATTTCATCATATTGAATAACTGCTTCTTCTGTTTTTTCATTATTAGAAGATATATCTTTGTTTTTTGTTATCAAAGTTGTTATTCCATAAAATATTACAATTATAACCATAATTATAAATACAAAAATCAATAAACTTTTTAAACTATAATTATTTGTTTCCATACTATCACCAAATAAATTATATCATATATTTTATTTATTTGCCAACAGGTAATGTACTAATTGAATTTATAACTTCCATGAGCTCATCATTATCCATTTTTTCTGAAACTGCATAATATTCTATACCATTGCTTATCCATGAAGCCATTCCTTCTGTTATACAACCTATCGTGTCGTTTAGAAGTTCTACATCACCATTTACCGGAATAACTGTTTTTTTATTATCAATACTCGCGGTCTCCTCTATCAACATAAACGGATTATCTCCAGCAAACGTTAATATTACTCTCTCTCCATTTTCTATACTAACTGTCTTTTCGTTTTCTAGATAGGTGTTTTTTGGCATATACATAGGGTATATTTTATCTTCTATTTCTTTAACAGTAATATTTGATTTATTTGTCATATTCATATTTTCTGTTAAGTCAAAATATTTTTTTGCGAATTTTGCTCTCATATCTATCTTTTTATATAACATTTTAATTTTTACTATATTTTTGTCATCAATAACTTCTACTTTTTGAATAATTCCTTTTTCATCAACATAAATTTTTTGCTTTTTTAAATTTTTATTATTTGAATATTCTACATTTGAAGTAATAATATAACCTTTTTTGTTTTTTTCGATTTTTCTACTTTTATCATTTTCAATATCATTTAAAAGGGATTGCAAAAGATAACTTTGAGAATTGTTATACGGCCATTCACTTTGAAATTTAAAACTTTTATTAAGCGAAGGCGTCAAGACAAATACACCATCGTCATTTTTAAGTATAATTTGCTCATGATAGTTTGTTTTATTTTTTAAAGAAACTCTAAAATTGTCATCTTTTTTGTATGAAACATCTATATCATATTTATATATATTTTCATTATTTATTACTTCTAAAATGCCCGTTAAATTATAACTATCATTTTTTTCTAGATTTTTTTTAATAACCGATACTATATCATTGTTTTTAGTAAAACAACCTGTAAAAAACATTAACCCAAAACAAATAAAAATTATTTTCTTTTTCAATTTCATTCTTTCACCTCATATCTGTATTCAATTAATTATATTTACTATTAAATTCAAATATGAATATTTTTTGATAATTTATTCATAATATAATATAGAGAAAGGAGAAGAAATGGAAACAATACAAAAAACAGCCTTGTTTTTTACTATAACAGGAGCCATTAACTGGCTATTTATCGGATTATTTGACTTCAATATTGTTAAATACTTATTTACCGATTTAATTGGAATGGATATGATAACAAAATTCATTTACATTATAGTTGGTATTTGCGGTCTTATAAACATTGGTCTATTTTTTAACCATATTGAAAAATAAAACTTTATCATTTAGATAAAGTTTTTGTTTTGTTATTTTTTTACTATTTTTATTTTTACTTTCTTAGTCATAGATAAATATTGAATTTTACTGTCTGTACCTTCTACTTTTACATCTACTTCATATTCACCTTCGCCTAAACCACTTAAATCTATGTACGCAGAAACATCGTCTGTTGTTATAGAATTAATTACAGTATCAACGCCTTTAAGATTTATTGTTACTTTTGTTGCCATTTCATTTGTTCCTTGAACTGCGTAGTTATCTGATAGATTTCTATATTCTATACCTACATTTTCAAGTTTTCTGTTAGAAACGCTACCTAAAGTCACATTTACTGTTACGTTGTTTACTGATAAAGATTTAACCCCAACTGGTTTTATAAGTTCTACTTTATAAACTTTATTATCCTTCAATCCATCGACATCAACTTCGACAGGAATATATTTAAGTTCATTTATAGCATCAATGTCACCATATACAGTTGCTTTTGTTTCACTTACAGCCATTGCGCTAATAGCATATTCACTACCAACATTTCCTTTAGGAATAACTTTAATTGGTAATTCTTTACTCGGTGATGTTATTTCTAATTCTACATCTATATTAGATGGAACTATTTCAACATTTACTACTTCACCTGCGGCGTTGTAAGCTTTTAAAGGAACTGATTTAATTGTGGCTTTTCCGATTTCTTGAACCGCCAAGTTATCAATATCAACTAAAGCTTTAACTGAAACAACTTCTTTAAGTTGATGTTCAGCACCTTTTATAACTATTTTATCCGTATCATAATTAACATTTTCAATTACTAATTTCGGATCAAGATGATCAGAATTAAGAACATCAACCTTCATAGTTCTTGTTTCCGAAACTTTTTCATATATAATTACGGTTGCTACACTAGGATTGACCATATAATCTATTGAACCGGTATTTTGATTATAATCAATACCAACCTTATGAGTTCCTGGTTTTAAACCTGTCAAATCTATAGTTACATCATGAGAAGAAGATTGTTTAGCAATGTACAAATCTGTTTTACTTCCAATTAATGTAATATCAACTGTTTCCGGTAAACCTTCTACTATATATTTTTCTTCGTTATATATAACTTTTACTGGCTGATTTTTAAGTACTTCAGCTGAGCTATCATTAAACAATAATATTTTTTGATCTATCATTATAAATGTTATAACAGCTAAAAACAATGATACAAATAACAAAGTATTTGTCTTAGTTAACCAATTTTCTAATTTTCTTCCTGATTTATCAAATTTATTAGTTATACCTAAAACTAATTTCGTTATAGGTACTACTATTTTTTTGTCGACAAACGAGAATATTGCTCTAAAGAGCTTATTAAGCATCTTCATTAGTATCCTCCTCCTCATCATAATCAAGTAATATTGATTGTTTTGGTCTTAATTCCTCCAAAAGAATAATTTTAACTTCATCTAAAGTAAGATTATAATTAAGTTCTCCATTCATAGCAATTGATAATCTACCCGTTTCTTCCGATACAACTATTGCAATACAGTCACCTGTTTCAGATATACCTAAAGCTGCCCTATGTCGAGTTCCTAGTCTCTTACTTATTTTTAAATTGTCACTTGTCGGAAAAACTGCTCCTGCGCTAGTTATTTTATCTCCTTGAATAATAACCCCACCATCATGTAGTGGATTATTAGGGAAAAATATTGAAATCAATAATTCGCTGGAAATATCTGCATAGATTTTTTTTGATTTTTGAATATATTCTGTCAAACTATTATCACGTTCAATTATAATTAAAGCTCCAATTCGATCTTTTTTCAAAGACTCCATAGCTCCAACTATTTCGTAAACTACTTTTTCTCTTTCGTCAACAGTAAGAACTTTATGGCGCCCTAACAATTGACTTCTACCCAAATACTCAAGTATGTTTCTAATTTCAGGTTGGAATATAACTATTAGTGCTAAAGGTCCCCATGTAATTACATAATCTAGCAAATAACCTATTGTCACCAAATCTAATACATCACTAATTATTTTTAAGGCAATTATTATTAACAACCCCTTAAATAGTAATACCATTTTAACATTCTTTCTTAAATTTTTTAATATATAATACAATACTAACCAAACTAGTAAAACGTCTATCAATTTCGTTAGCAAGCTAGCAATACTATCAAAAGTCATAAATTACCTCCTTTATCTTCTTTTTAAATTATACCATAGTCAATAATATTTTTAAATATAAATGTTTATTTTTTGAAATTAAAAAGATAGACTAATCTATCTTTATAGGTTTAAAATTTCCAAACGTCATCTTCATCAACAACATCTTTAATTTCTTCATTTAAAGTTTCTATGCTTGGTAAACTCATTTCTGTTTCTTCTGTTTCTTTATCAATTTCAGCAATTGGTTCGTCAGCATAAATCTTTTTTTCTGGTTCATCATAAGATGTATTAATTGATTCATTTTCATAAGCAAAATTGTTTTGATTTTCAATAACTGGTTCTTCTCTATCTAACGAAACATTTTGTTCATCAGACAACGGTTCAATAGATAATTCCTCTTGTGGTTCAAAAGATAATTCTGTTTGTGGTTCTACTGAAACTTCCATTTGTGGTTCTACATCCTCATTAAAATCAGAATATAAATTTTCTTCAAATGGTCCAAAACTATTTTCTTCCGCTATTTCTAAACTATCATTTGATGAATTAACTACATCAGAATAAATATCTTCTTTCTTTTCTTCATCATAAATTGAATCTTCCATTGCTTTTTCTTCTGTTTCAATAAATTCATTTGTTAACGGTTCTTCAACTTCACTTTCAAATTCTTCTTCTCTTTTATTATTTTTTTGTTTAGTTTTGTTATGATTTCCACTTTTTTCAGCAAAATAACCTATTATTGCCATTAATATGATAACTCCAGCAACAATTACCCAAATGTAATTTGTTTCTAAAAAATCAATCATCTTTACTCCTCCTATTCTATATATTATATTATCATTAAAAAAAACATTTGACAATGTTTTTTATTCTGTTAAATAATTTTTGCTTTTAAAAGGTTCTTCAAAAAGCAAATTAGGATAATTTTGTTGCCTTAAAGCTTCATATAACATAAGCGCCACTGTATTTGACAAATTAAGAGATCTTATATTATTGTTCATCGGAATTCTCATACAATGTTCTATATCATCTTTTAAGATTTCTTTTGGAATACCCGTACTTTCTTTTCCAAATATAAAATAAATATTTTCATCTTTATCGCTATAATCAAAAGATGTGTGTGGTTTTGTTCCATATCTTGACAAATAATAATAAGTTCCAATGTTTTTTGATTTAAAATCTTCAAAGTTTTTATAAACTATATAATCGCAATGTTCTATATAATTAACTCCGCTTCTTTTAATATTCTTTTCATCAAGCTTAAATCCTAACGGTTCAATTAAGTGTAATTTAGCATAAGTTCCAGCGCAAGTACGCATTATATTCCCAGTATTACCAGGTATCTCAGGCTCATATAAAACTATATTAATCATATTCTTCCATAAAAAGTTTTTTCTATACAATCAATAACATCTTGGGCATTTGTTATAGAAGAAACATAAAGTATATTTGATATTTTCCCATTCTTAATTATTAATACATTAGGTAAAAGTTTTATATTCTCTTTTTTTAAACTATCACTAAAATAGTTTTTAATTGTTTCAATAAATTTATCTGACAAATTTTTAGAGTTCAAATAAATCATTTCCTTATCATAACCTTTTTTTATAACCAACTTTTTCATGTCTTTCTCAAAATCTACTATATTTTGATTATCACTATTAGAAATATATAATACAAATTCTTGATTTTCTGTGATGAAATTTTCAAAATCATCTTCTTGCATGATTTTTAGAAAACTCATTCTAATATTTTTACTTTCGTCATAATCCCTTTTCTTATTATATACATTAGTTAAATAAACTAATAATACTATTGTCAAAAAAATAATGAGTAATAAAACAATATAATTTTTAAGTGGGATATTTCTCTTCATTATACTCACCTTCCTAAATTAATTTTAGCACATTTAATTACTTATATCAATTAAAAATATCTCAAAGAGATATCTAATATATGTCATCCTCGCCTTTTACTTCATCTATAGTAACAATAGGCAAATTTATATTTTGTTCTTTACAAAAATCATCAAATTTTTCCCTAAAAGATATTAGTTCCTTTACTATACTATCCGGATAAATTCTCTTTGAATTTTTTATTGCATTATAAACATCAAGTATATCAACTTCATTTTCATTATTAAATAAAGCTTGTGAAAAAGCTGACGTAAGTACGGAAAACGCAACATCCGGGTACATAGCTGACAGACCATAAACCCTCTTAAACTCTGTTGTTGCTGAAACTATAGAACTAATAAGCATTTCAGTAACATAGTTATTATATTTGAATTTGCAACCTGTTTGTTTTTCAATCTTTGGTAAAGTTCCCATAAGAATTTTGACTGTTGTTTTTTCATCTGGTTCAGAAACTTCTATTTTTTCAAACCTTCTTAAAAAAGCTCTATCTCTAATTACATATGTTTCGTATTCGATTGTTGTTGTTGCTCCAATAGCTTTGATATCACCTCTATCTAAGGCAGGTTTTAATATATTAGCAAGATCCATAGGACCATCTTGTTTTCCACCAATCAAAGTATGAACTTCATCTATAAAAATAATGGTTTTTTCCGTATTTTTAATTTCATTAACAAGAATTTGAATAACCAACTCTTCTTTTCCATTAACATTAACTTTCCCAAGTAAAGATGTGGAATTAAGTTTAATTATTCTATACCCTTTTATTGCATCTGGCACTTCATTGTTTTGAATCAAATATGCCAAGCCTTCCACAATAGCCGTTTTACCTATACCAGGTTTACCAACAAGCAAACCAGATTTTTCAGGAGTAAGTAAAACCATGATAAGTTTTTTTATCTCGGTATCTCTTGCTATTGCTGGATTTGTAAAATATGTTTTTTTTGTCAAATCTTCCCCATACTGTTTCAAAACACTAAATTCTTGAGTTTCCATATTTTTCCCCTATTCTTTTATATAATTAATATTTTTTAAAAATTTTACAATACTATCTTCGTCTTTATCACCAATTATTTTATTCACATCTGTTACACCATTTTTTATATAAACAGTTGTTGGTGTTCCATTAATAAAAGTTTTGTTTTTAATTTTTGCATATTCTACATTTGTAAGATTTGCTAAATTAATAGAATAAATTTTAACATTATATTCTCTTATTACTTCTTCTAATTTTGGTTCAAAAGTTTCACAATGCGAACAACCTGTTTGCCATAACAATAAAACAAATTCATCTTTATTTTCTATTTTTTTCAAATATTTTTCATAACTAATATCAATAGTCTTTGTATATTTGTCTTTGTCTGATGAAAGACCACATCCTGTAATACATAATAAAATTGTCAATATAACAATTACTTTCTTCATATAAACACTTCCTTACAATATTTATTATATACTAAAAGATTAAAAAAAAAAAGAGAAAAAATAACATATAAGATGTTATTTATATAATATTAATTGTTCTTTTTCTAACAAAATTTCATTATTATCAATTAAATCACTAAAGTTTACTTTCAAATTATCTACTACTTTTTTAAGGGTATCTCCTTCTTTAGTCATATAATATTTATATTCTTTAGAAGGGATTACGATTTCCTGATTAGGATAAATATAGTCTTCCTTATTTAGTCCATTAATTTTAAGTAGTAAATCATAGTCTAAATTATTATCACGTGCTATGCTATAGATTGTATCTCCTTGCTTAACAATATAGATTTTAAATCTATCATCTACCATCGGAACAATAATAAAACTTCCTGTTTTTAGTAAAATGTCATCTCTTATGCCATTAAGCCTTTTTAAAACATCTGCTGTAGTATTGAGCTTTTGAGCAATACTTTCTAAAGTTTCATTACTCTGTATTTGATATACTCGATACATTTAATCACCTCAGTATAATATATGAAAAAATAAGAACCTTGTTCTTATTTTATATACAAATAAAACTTAAGGTTCTTATTAAATTCTAAATCATTATATCTAGCTAAAGTTTTAACTCCAGTTACTTCATTAAAATATTTAATATAGTTTTTATCACTATAGTAGACATATTCTCCTAAATATATAACATTATTTATATCTGATGTTTCAAATAAGTAATTTAAATTAGTTGTATTTTGTACAGGCGTTCTATATACTTCATATGAATTATTAGTTTTCTTATATATATAATAATAACCAGACAAATTATTACCTACTTTATCAACTCTATAATATTCTTTGCTATTTAAAGTATTATTAGTACTATATTTAGTAAACAATAAATCTTTGTTTATTGCCTCGTATATATTTCCATCTTCCCAAACACCATTTTTATATATTCTTATTCCTGTGTTTTCATTTCCGATAGATATAATTGTTTTATGTTTTACATCTAATTCATATTGAACTTTATTGCTTCTATCTATTATATAAATATAATTATCAACAACCCCTTGAACATAAGAATCTAAAGAAATAGATTTGTTAGAAACTATTGTACTCTCACTATAATTTTCCAAATTTATAATTTTAAATTCATGAAAGTCATATTTTTCGTTATAATCAGCACTTATATAGTATTTACCTACAATAGCTGTAATTTGTTTATTATATATATCTTTATTGAAAAGGTTAATTTTTTTGTATTTTGCACTACTATTTACAGAATAAATACCCTTGTAGTACTCAATACCTATATAATGATTTTCCATTATATTATCATAAATATACAAATTGCCATTTTGTTTTAGAATATTTTTACTTTCATCTAAATTAATACCCAATTTATTAGCAAAATTATCCAGTTCAGGATCCTTACCTTTTAAAGAATCATAATAGTAAACTATCTGTTCTTTTTTACAAATCATATCAGTAACAAATGTGTTATCTCGAAATTCTGGGAAAATACACTCATAATTAGAATTTTTAAAATAATTAACTTTTTTTATTACTTTAGAATTTCTATTAAGATTTTTGTGTGTTTCAAAATTAAACATAGAATTATCAATAGTTATTTCAAAATAGTAATTATTCGTTTCATTCTTAATATTTTGAACATAAACTTCTTTAACATTAAAATTATCTAACTTATATTCTATGCTATGTCCTTTATCAAAAATTCTGAAAGAAATTTGTATAATTAAATATATTACAAATAAAAATACTAATAATCCAAATAATTTCTTCATAACATTCCTCCATTACTATAATATAATATCATATTTTTAACTTTTTAACATTTAATAATTGTTTATTCTCAATTATTACTTTTAAATATAATGCTTGCAAAAATTCATTTGGAAAAAATAAAATATATTTATTCAAATTCTTGTTTTTTTCCTTTATTAAACCATATATATACTTAACGGTTTCTTTATTTGAAAGAAAAGCCTTAATTTTGTTTCCGTTCATATTTTTTCGAATATTTTCATCAATTGATAATAAAGAAAAATTTTTAATTATCATTTTATTATATTTTACAGAACTATATATGAAAGAATCATCTATGTCAAAAGAATAACCAAGATTTTCAAACAATTTATTAAATTCCTTTTTAATGATTTCATCACTAGAGTTTAATAATTTTCTAAAAATTGTTACTTTTGTAATTTTATTAAAAATAGACTTATTCTCAAAATCAAAATAATTATTAAATTCAGCTAAGAATTTAGATTTATATTTGTTATAATTCAAATTTAAACTATTAAATTTAAAAGTATACTTGTCTCCTTCAAAATTTTTGAATTTTTTCATGGCATCATTATAACCAAGTCTAATTGCTCTTCTTGACATTTTCTTATCAAATACAAGAAATGAACCAATGTCATTATTAGGAGAAATATAAGTAATATCAATCTGCTCATTTTTGACTTTTTGCTTAATACCTATTTCATTTAAATCAACAGCAATAACCTCTGTTGCTCCCATGTCTATAGCTAAATTAATTGGTAAATTATCATAAATACCACCATCTATATATGAAACATTATCTATTATTTTTTTATTAAAGACTGGAAAACAAGAAGCCGATGCTACTAAATAGTCTTTAAGCTTTTCTTTTTTTATTTTTTTCTTAGTTAATAAAATAGGTTGCATAGTTTTTAATTTAACCGTTATAATACCTAAATCAACATTTGATTTATAAATTTTTTTTTCATTCAAAGCTTTACTAACAGTATTTTCCAAATTACTAATTGTCATACCACCATTAATAGCTTTTTTAAAGTATTTTTTAATAATATCTTTCTTTCCGTTTTTTTTATTATAATCATCATTTACTACTTCGTCAATAACATCATTAAAACCAATATTGTACCAAAACCACAAAGCTTTATAATATGTCTTCTGTGTCATAAGTGCTGCATTAAGAGCTCCAACACTAGTTCCTGTAACTATATCATAAGAAATTTTAAGTTTTCTTAGAGCTTTCCATACACCAATTTGATAAGCACCCTTAGATCCTCCTCCGGATAAAACTATCGCCCTTTTCATAATACACCTCGCTAATTATTATACTCAATTATTTAATTTTAGCAAGTTTTAACACTTTTATTGTCAATTTATAGGTTAATAGCTAACACATATTGATTATTTAAACATAAATTATAATGAATTTAAAAGAAGGAGTGGTTTTATGTGTAATAATAAAGATTGTGGTTGCATTGCCGAAATACTAAAAGTAATATGTGTTCTTCAACAAAACGCAGAATGTGGCGATACTTGCTTAGATACATGTGATAGAGGATTTTTAGGCAGAGGAAATACTTGTAGTAATTTTAATACCAGACCTGTAATGTTATATACATGTTTTGGTAATGGAATCCCTTGGAAAATGCCAACATCAAAAGAATTTAATAGAGCTTGTGACGGTAAAGATAATACTTCATGCGTATTTAGAGTAGAAAAAATAGATGACAATTGCGCTACATTTAGAGTTTTAGAACCAATTTGTGAAGAAAATAGAGGAGATCATTTTTTTGCAACAAATAGTTTTTTTACAATGAATTTAGAATGTTGTTGTGTTATCAGATGTTTAAACGACACTTATGTAGAATGTATTTAAAAAGACTTAAAAAGTCTTTTTAATTTACATATTTTATATCAACTATATCAGATACTGAAATAAGTTCATTGTCTATTGTAATTAAATTATTATTTTTTATTCCGATAATAGTTTTCAAAATTGTTTTATCTTTCAATGTTATTTCAACCTTAGCTTTATAAATATAATTTTTTGATTTAAATATACTTTTTATCTTTTGATTTATATTATTTTCAATACCTCTTTCCAAAACTTTTTCTTCATTTCTTGTAACAGAGTAACTTTTATTATTGTTTAGCTTTTTTTCAATTTTATTAGCATAAACTTTTGCTATTTCTTTTTTCATAAATCACCTCTATGAAATAATATGCGATTACTTCTCATCTAAAACCATCGAAAGAAAAGAGCCCAATATAATTAGGACAATTCCGAAAAAAAACTCAAACATTGTAAAGCTTTCTACAAATAGTCTTGTAGTCATAGAAAATAATGAAGCAAGCGACAAACCTACGATAAATAAATATACTTTCGTGTTAAAATTTTTAAAGAAATAATTCATAATTCGACTAATTTCTAAAATACCTATAAATAATCCTAGAGAAAACAATATTATTAATGGATTAAACGGATTTTGAAATAAATCTAAAACAAAATCATAAACTCCAAACACCATAAATAAAGATGTTCCACTAATCCCCGGAACTATCATAGTTAAAGCATCAAAAAAACCTATAATTACAACTATAAAATAGGAGATTAAACTATCTTTAACTACAAATTTATTATTTACACTAATTAAACTAATAAACATTATTAATAAAAAGGGAGTAAAAATAAATAGTAAATCTTTTTTCTTATTTAACTTGATTTTTCTAAATATATTAGGCAATGTTCCACCTATCATTCCGATAAACATACACATAGTCAAAAAATAATAATTAGTAATAAAGTAGTATATTACTCTACTACCAAATATAATTGCCAAAAAAATACCAAGACATAAGAAAAATAAAAATTCTAAATTGTATTTAATTTCAACAAACAAATTAGCTATAATGTCGATACATCTTTCGTATATACCCAAAGATATAGCAAGCAAACTTCCACTTACACCTGGTATAATTTTGCCAATTCCAATAATAAAACCTTTAATTAAATTAATAAAATTATTTTTCACTATATCACCAATATAATAATATTCCGCACTCTATTTTATAATTCATATTGTATCGAAATTATTTTTTTGATATAATTGTCATAGAAATCAGGAGGATTATATGGATTTAAGAAAATTAGATAAAAGTTTAATTAAAAAATTATTTATAGGAATTATAGCTATTATTGTATTATTTTTAATTATTGTAATAATTAAATTAATTATAGGAAGTAGAATTAGTTATAAAAACATTGAACAAAAGATGGTAGTTGCTGCTAAAAGCTATTACTCTGACGACAAAAAGAAACTCCCAAAAGAAATTAATGGAGAGGTTAAAATAACTTTATCTGAGCTTATTAAACAAGGTTATATTAAAGATATAACTAAATTAGTTTTAGATAAAGATGCAACATGCACAGGTTATGTTACAGTAAAAAATAATAACGGGAACTATTTTTACAATTCTAATTTAGACTGTAAGGACTATTACAAGACAAGCAAACTAGTTGACGTAATTACTAAAAAAACAGTTGATTCTGGTTATGGTCTATACAATATAAATGGTCAATATATATTCAGAGGTGAAAAAGTAAACAATTTCGTTTCTTTCGCTGGTAGAACTTGGGTTATTATTAAAATTGATTCAAGCAAAAACATCAAATTACTTGAATATGATACTAAAAGAGATCAAGTTGTTTGGGATGATAGATATAATGTAGATGTCGGTTATAATTCAGGAATAAATGATTTTCATATTAGTAGAATAAAAGATTCTCTTTATAGCATATATAATGACAAAAAAGAATTCAATTCAGAAAATAAAAGTTATATAATTCCACAACAACTATGTATTGGAAAAAGAAGTGAAGATTCAGAAATTAATGATGGTTCAGTTGAATGTTCTACTATCGTTGATAATTGGATGTTAGGACTTTTACAAGTAAATGAATATATAACAGCAAGTGTTGATCCAAACTGCAAAAAAGTTAATGATAATCAATGTAATAATTACAATTACTTATATAATATGGATGATAACTATTGGTCTATTACAACAGATACTTATGATGCTGATAAAGTTTATAAATTTGCTCCAAATCCTTTTTCAACATCAACATCAAATTATGCAGCCGTAAAAATTACTGCAATAATTGAAAAAAATGTTAATTATATATCTGGTAATGGTTCAGAAAAAAAACCATATATATTCGAATAAAAACATATAAAAGAAATTATATGTTTTTTTCTGCCAAAATAATTAGTCTCTTATTTGGATTTACCATACAAGTAATTAAAATAAGATCATTATCATATTTTTCGTTACTATCCTTAAAAACAGCTAACTTATCAACAACGTTATATGTATAAATCTTATTATAAATATTCAATACTATCTTTTCACCAACTTCTAAATAATGAAGATTTTTAAAAACATTATCTATACTATGTCCTGCTAAAATAATATTTTCATTTTTTTCCATAGCCACATCGTTGTTATCCAAATTTTGATTGTTTATTCCATAAACTATAGCTCTTTTTATTTTAACACTATCAATTTGTATATAACCAACATATTTAGATTTATTTGAAACTCCTTGAATTAATATGTTTTCAATTACTTTGTTATTATTAATAGTATCCTTTAAAATATCTATTTTAACCTTAATCAAGCATAAAAAAGAGATTAAAATAAGAAATATTCCTAATGTTTTAAATTTTATAAAAAACACATCCCATCAAACAAGCAAAAGCTAATATTGTTTTAAGTATGAAAAAATAGTCATAAGTATTTGGTAAATTATCTATCATTTGCTGATTATTACTTTCGTTTGTAAAATTGTCATCTAATATAGATTCATTATTTTTTAAATTATCGGTCTCTTCTTTTTCTATTTTATTTAACTCTTTATTAAAACCAATGTTGTCAATTTTTTGGTTTTCTATTATCTCATTAATCATTTCTTTTTCACTATTTTCATAATTATCATTTGTTGGTTCTTCCAATATTTCTTTATCTATTTCATTATCGGATTCTTCCAATATCTCTTCATCTATTTCATTACTAGATTCTTCTATTATCTCTTTTTCAACTTCTTTCTTTTTCTCAATATAAAATTCAAATTCAGTATATCTTCCCATATATATATCTTCATTTATTTCGAATTTTATACTATCATCAATTATATATTCATCAGATGAATTACCTATTGAGTAAATTCCTTCTTCAAAACTAACAATATATTTACAAACGTCATTTTCAAAAGAAAAAAGTTTTGGATATTTATAGCCATTACTAGTATCATATATATCGTAATCATTACAATCATTAATTAGAATTCCCGTTTCTTTATCATAAAACTTAATTCCTACAAAACTATAATATTTTTGACCTGTTTTTATAAAAAATTTAGATTCAACCGTTCGATTTAATCCAAGACCAATTAAAGTTTGGCTTCCGTTACTTTTATAAACTGTGCTTATATTTGGAGATGAGTAATCTCTCTTCAATTTTACTTCATTCAATTTAGTGTCAAGTACAGTTATTGTTAATTTATTACCAACAATGTCTATTTTGCTCTTTCCGTTATTTATTAATTCAAAATCATTAATAACATAATTATTATCATAAACATCCATGATATTAAAATGATCATTTACAAAAATTTCATTGTCAATTGTGGGCTTAGTATAATAGTTTTTAACGTTATTCATTATTTCTCTTTTATATATTTCAGCAGAATATCCGTTACCAGAATTGTTTTTCCGACTAGTCCAACTAATTTTACCATTACCTATTATTCTCTCCCAAATTAACTCTTGAGCAGCCATATAATAATAGAAATTATTTCTATTAGTTTCATTATATCCATAGTATGCAACAACCTCAAAAAATTCTAAGTCACTTTCACTAATTTCATATAAATGAGAATTATCAATAGTATAATCTTCGCCAATCGTTAAGTATGGATCAATACAGTAAACTAGTTTATTATCAAGATAAACTATCCCCATTTGACCTGAGTACAATTTATCTCCCTTCCTATTACTATAAATATCTTTTAAGTATTCTATACGGGGTTCCAAAGCTTTAGAAACGCTAATATTAAATATGAATACTACAAAAATAAACAATATTTTTTTCATTTAATTCCTCCTTTCAATAAGAATATAGAATAAATAAAAATAATAGACAAATCACTATTTCCAAGTTTTCAAGGAAAAAATAGAACTATTATTAAATATTGTCAAACAAATTTATTAAATTCAAAGTAATAAAAAAAAGAATAAACAAAGTTTGTTTATTCTAATAAATTTTATTTTTAATCATTTTGAGTTGCTATAGCTCTTTTAATTACTTCAATAGAGTTTTCTAATATGTCTAATTCTTCAGTAGTAAGAGGTAAAACAGTTTTACATTTGATACCATCTTTATTTAAAACTGCAGGATATCCATAATAACAATTTTTCTTTGAATCATATGTAGAAACAGTCATTATAGTATTTTCATCACCCAATATTGCATTAGTTATTCGAACCATGCACATTCCTATTCCATAATAAGTAGCACCCTTCAAATTTATAATTTCATAAGCTGAATTCCTTACCCTATCTTCTATTTTAACAAGTTCTTCCTTCGGTATATAATCTTTCGCTCTAAGAGCACCTACTGTAGCAATAGACCACGGAATAAATTCACTATCTCCATGTTCCCCAATAACATATGCATGAACATTTTTAGGATTAACATCAAGTTTGTCTCCTATTATATATCTTAAACGAGCTGTATCTAGCGTAGTACCAGTACCTATTACTCTACTAGCAGGCATTTTTGAATACTTAAAAGTCAAATAAGTCATAACATCAAGTGGATTTGTAGCAATCAAAAATATACCACTAAAACCACTATTCATAACATCATTTACAATAGTTTTAAATATTTTCGCATTTTTATTTATTAAATCCATTCTTGTTTCACCAGGATTTTGATTCGCACCAGCTGCTATAACTACTATAGTTGCATCTTTACAATCATCATAAGAACCAACCTTAAAAACAATTTTGGAAGGAGAAAAAGCTAAAGCATGACTTAAATCTAAAACTTCGCCAGCAATTCTCTTTTCATCCTTGTCTATAAGTACAACTTCATGTACATTTGTTTTTTGATTAAGTAATGCGTAAACATAACTCATACCAACATTACCACAACCAATAAGTACTATTTTATTCTTCATATTATCACCTTAATTTATTATACCATGGATAATCTAAGTTATAAATAGATTAGAGTTATTTATAACTTATTAATTTAAAATAAAATACTCAAAAAATCAATTATAAGTCCACTAAAAATTCCAATTATGTAGATTGTTAACAATATTTTGATATTTTCTTTTCTATTTTTATTAACCTTGAATAATACTAAAATAGCAACACCCGTTCCGGTAAGTAACCCCGAAAGAGCTGATCCAAGCGTTATTATATCATTTATATAAAGCTCTGTTATTATTACACTCGCCCCGCAGTTTGGGATTAAACCTATCAAGCTTGAAATAAAAGGGCTAAAGAAACTACCCTTCATGAATATTTTTGAGATAAGATTTTCATCCAAATAATTTAAAGATAAATTAAGCAAAAAAGAGGTAACTATAATAAACACAAAAATGTTAAAAGTGTGTTTTATACTTGATTTAAAAATACTATGCTCACAATTACAATGTTCAGAATGACAAAAATCATGAATTGTTTCTTTGTTTATTTCCTTTTTTCTTAATAAATAATCTATAATAAAACCAAACGTCATACCTATGATAACTTTAAAAAGAATTATTTTTATTATAATATTTGGATCTGCTTTCGATGCGATAAGAATAGGCAACATCTCATCACTAGTTGATAAGTAAATCGAAATCAATGTACCAACGGTAACAATTCTTCCAGCATACAAATTCGTAGCGGCCACACTAAAACCACATTGTGGGAATGCTCCAAGTAAACTACCAAACAAAGGTCCTAATTTCCCTGATTTTCTAACTATATCTTTACTTTTATCACTAACCTTGTGTTCTATATATTCCATTAATAGAAAAGCTAAAAATAAAAACGGCAATAATTTTATACCATCAACAAGTGTTTCCATTATTATGTCTTTCATAATACCTCCAAATGTAATTTTTTGTATCTATATTATATCAAAAAAAAGAAAAAGAAGCCACTTTTTCTAAACCAAAAATGCACAAAAAAACTTAACCTTACATTAAGTTCTATATTTCATATATGGCGAGGGCAGCAGGAGTTGAACCCACATCAGCGGTTTTGGAGACCGATATTCTACCATTGAACTATGCCCCCGGTCTGTCTAAAAAGAATTATATCATAATATATTTTATAATTCAATAAAATATATTAAATATTTATTTTAAAAGCGTCCATAATATAAATATTATTTCAAAAATTTGACTCAGATTTCGAAATGTGGTAAAATCAAAAATGTTTTCGTCAAAAATTTAATGAGGTGAATTATGGAAACAGACCAGAAGAGGAAAACTATTATATTAGTCGGAATCTTTGTATGTTTGATTGAACTTTCAATTTGTTCAAAACAATTACTTAATAAAACAATTGAATTAAATAATAGAAACGAGCTATTATTAGCAAACAATATTTCTTCAAAAAAAACCCAATATTTATCTGAAACTACTAATATAAATGACATTTTTAAAAATCAAATTTCAAATGATGAAAATATTCAAAAGAAAACTGATGAAAACACAAATGTTAGTAGCAAACCAGAAATAGTATATGATGGTTTAACATTAGAAGAACTAACTGCAAAATTAAATAAATCTTTAAATTCGACAATAGCTGGCAAAGGAGAACTATTTGCGAGTTATTCATTAAAGTTAGGATTAGACCCTTATTTAACAGTTGCTATTGTTTTGCACGAAACCGGATGTTCTTGGGACTGTAGCGAACTAGTCAAGCAATGTAACAACGTTGGAGGCCAAAAAGGTGCTCCGGGATGTTGGGGTGGTTCATATCAAGCTTTTAACAGTCTTGATGAGGGAATAATAAAATATATGGATAACTTATATTCAAATTATTATGCTGTTGGATTAACAACACCCGAGGCTATAAATACTAGGTACGCAGAAAGCCAAGTATGGGCATCAAAAATTAATACGTATATCGAAAAAATAAAAGCAAATTAATTTGCTTTTTTTAATATTCAAAATTAAAACTCATATAATTATTTGGGAGGAATTATATGGATTATAAAATAGTCATTGATCCTGGACATGGCGGATTAGATCCAGGTGCTAGTGGAAACGGAATAATTGAGAAAAATTTAGCCTTAGATATATCTAAACATATGTATGATAAATTTAGAGAGTTAAACATACCCGTAACTCTAACTAGAACCACCGACGAAACACTAGACCCAACAGAAAGAGTTAATCGCATATTGAGTTCTTATAGTGATGATCCCAAGGTAATAGTAATATCAAATCATATAAATGCTGGTGGATCTGATGGAGCAGAAGTTATTTATGCACTAAGAAATACAAACAATTTATCAAATTCAGTGATTGAACAACTAGCAAGTGCAGGTCAAAATATAAGAAAGTCATATCAAAGAAGATTGCCCACTGATACATCAAAAGATTACTATTTCATACATAGGGATACAGGCAAAACAGAACCAATTATAATAGAATATGGTTTTTTAGACAGTACAAAAGATGATGTTGAACAATTAAAAAATAATTATCAAAATTTTGCTGATGCTGTTGTAAGCGGTGTACTTGAATATATTAATATACCATATCCATCATCTAATCAATATCATACAGTATTAAGTGGAGAAAGCTTGTACAGTATTGCCAAAAAATATGGTGTTTCTGTCGATGATCTTAAACAAACAAATAATTTAACTACATCATTACTTTCTATAGGCAGCATTCTAAAAATTCCAATAAAAGATACAACTGTAGACCAAAATACCTATACTGTAGTTAATAATGATACATTATATAGTATTGCTAAAAAATTTAATATAACAGTTAATCAAATTAAATTATTAAACAATTTGAATACAACATCTTTAAGTGTAGGCCAAGTCTTAAAAATACCTCCATTATCAACACCTCCTACTGATTATATTAATTATACTGTTATAAAAGGTGACAACTTATACTCTATAAGCAAGGGATTCGGGTTGACACAAGAAGAAATAATGAAATTCAACAATCTAACTTCAAACCTTTTATCTATAGGGCAAACAATTAAAATACCGACAATTAATCAAACAATTAGTAGTTATAAGGTTGTTAGTGGAGATACTCTTTACACAATTGCCAACAAATTTAATACAACTGTTGATGAAATAAAAAAGAAAAATAATTTATTAAATAATAATCTTCAAATAAATCAAATTTTAATAATTTAAAAAGACTTGCGTCTTTTTTTAGTGAACTTGCTTACAAATGCCACTAATCGGCTTGTAAAAACAATGATTTTTATATTTGCCAGATAATCCCTGACCCCACCACTCTGATGTACAACTTACATTAGTTTTAGGAGCATAAAACCACAAAGAATTCGTAGCCGGAAAATAATATTCTCCATTTATTACTCTATCAGCAAGATCCCTTTCAGCACTCGTTGGATTACTAAAAAATAAAGGACTGTCCTTGCCTGAAAAACCACCCGGGCTTTGATATATCATTTCCTCTATTGTTCTAATGTCTTTAAATGTTAAACAATCCGCAATTATTCTATTAATAGCCACATTTCCAACCATTAGCATACCAAGATTACCTTCACCAACTGCTTCAGCTCTCATTAATCGAGCTAATAAATCTCGTTCTTTAGTTGTATATTTTATAATAGCCATAAAATCACCTATACTATTTTATGAAAACAAATAAAAAAAAACACAAATTAAAAGCAACTATGCTGCTTTTAATTTATTTCTAATAAATCTCCGTCTAAAATGGAGTATAAATATGTCCTAGTTTTTTTACCAGTTATATTTTGAATATAATTTTTGTATCCTTTTAATTGTTTAGAATAGCCTTCGTCATTAATTTTTTTTAATTTATAGTCAACTATTTTAAATTCATCTTTATATTCTAACATTAAATCTATAAATCCATGGTATTCTATATTTTCTATTTCATATATAAATTCATATTCTTTATATATATTTATAGCTTCCTTAAAAATATCACTTTCAACAAACTTAGAAATCTTTTCTTTAACAAAATCATCTAATTCACTATAATTAGGGTTTCTAAAGTCTAGATTTTCTAAAACCTTGTGAATATAATTACCATACTCTACATTTTTATAATCAATATTTGTATATAACTTATTGTTTTCTTTAGAAAAATGTTTAAAGTTAATCTCATCATTTGAAATCATAACAGGTTCAATTATAATTTCATCATCAAATAAAACTATGTTCTCCCTAAAATTTTGTTTTTTAATCAAATTATAGTCATGACTTATATACAATTGTTCTAAATCTATATTTTTTACATATATATTTAATTTGTTTTTAATAGAATTTAAAATATCTAAAAATGATCTATAATTTATTCTATATTCATAATCAACTATTTCATTAAATGAGTTGTCTAAGTCAGACAAAGGAGCCACTATAATCATTTTTTCTTTTGCACGTGTCAAAGCCACATAAAAAAGTCTTATTTTTTCGGAAATTTCTTCCTTTAAATAATTTTCTTTTAGAATTTCCTTATAAATAGTTGTTTTTATTCCTCTATCAATAATTGGAGTAATAATACCTATTTTTTTGTCGTAAACGAATTTCTCTTTTAAATCACTCAAATTAAATTTAGAATATAAACCACTATAATAACATATGTGGTACTCAAGACCTTTAGATTTATGAATTGTCATTATTTTAGCACTATTATTTTCTTCTTTGCCAACTGAATACTTTATATCAACTTTTCCTTCAATAATTTCGCTTAAATAATCATAAAAATCAATAACCGTATATCCTATATCAGTTAAGTTAGAGGATAGCTCTAACAAATAGTCTAAAGTAGCTAAATGTTCATCTATATTACCTACTGTTATAATCTTTCGATAAAAATCAAATTTATCTATTATAAACTCTAATAATTCTTTAGGGGTAGTTGTATTTATATCTATATCTATGTAATCTTTCAAAAAACTATAATCATTTGAAGTAATATATTTAAATATTTGATCATCATCTAATCTAAACAAATAACTTCTTAAAACAGACATAAATGAATATTTGCGTTTTTCTTCATTCTTAACTATCAAATCAATAATATTTTTAATTATGAAAATATCTACGCTATCACTTATCGATTCGTCTTTAAAAACTGTTAATGGAATACCCATAAATTCGAATATCTTTTTATATAAATCAAAATTAGTCGTTCTATCCATTAAAATTACAAAATCATTATAATTAGCAGTTCTAATCTCTGATTTGTCTTTATCAAAAATTTGATAATTATTTCTAATTTTTTCCTTTATATCATTAGCAATTATAAATATTTCTATTTCTTCTTTTTTAAATTCTTTGTTAGGAATATAGTTATATATTTCAAAATTTGAGTCTACATCTATTTTCCCCTTAGTAGAATATGCGTCATTCCCATATATCATCCTATGAGAAGCTCTATAATTAGCAGAGCCTAAATTATCATCCATTATTAAATCAAATACTAAATTTATATTATCTAAAACTTCTTGTCTAGATCTAAAATTTTTATTCAAATCAATTTTAATACCACCATTATTCGCACTGTAATTATCATATTTAAATTTGAATATATTAGGATTAGCATTCCTAAATCTATAAATAGACTGTTTAATATCTCCAACCATATAAACATTATTATCTTCTATAAAAGAAATAAACAAGTCTTGTAAATCATTGGTGTCTTGATATTCATCAATCAATATTTCATTATACTTAAGTTCTTTTCTAACATCCACATTTTCTTCAAGAACTTTAATTGCCATTTTAGCTATATCATTAAACTCATACAAATCATTTTTAAACTTATAAATATTTAATTTCTTATCAAACTCAGTAATTAAGTTAATAATAACTTTTACATATTTTTTTGTTTCTAATATTGATTGTTTAATTTCTGATATATCCTCATACTCTGTAAGTTTTGATAATTCACTTAATAGATCACTAATTATTTCCTTTGACTTTTTTAATTGTTCTTCGCTATTTTTTGGAAGGTTTGGCAACTTAACAATATTTGATTTAATACTTTTATAATTGGTTGATATAAGTAATTCGTCTAATAAATTATGAACTTTTTCTATATATTCTAAATCTGCATATTCCTCTAAATTAATTAACTCTTTATTAATTAAACCTAATTTAGAAATCAGTAAATCTTCATATTCTTTTATTTTATTATTAATGAAAATATCTGTATAAAATTCATCAAAATAATTTTCTAAATAATATTCTTTTTTGTAAATCATATCTAGTTTATTGTTTATTGACAAAATGTATTCTTTTATTTCTAGATCATCTTTAGAACAAAAATCATCAATCATATTCAAAAAATCAGCATCTTTTTCTTTATACTTTTCTTCAAATATTTCATCTATAATTTCTTTTTTCTTAATAGAAATTATGCTTGCTTCACAAATAGAAATATTTTTACTAACATTTATTAGATAGTTATATTTTTTCACAATAGAAAGAGCATAAGAATCAAATGTAGTTATATATGCTGAATCTATTTTATCTATTTGTTCTAACAAATTTTTTTCTTTTAGTTTTTTTCTTATTCTTTCCTTCATCTCAGAAGCTGCTGCATTAGTAAATGTTAAAACCAGCAGCTTGTCAACATCTACACCATTTAATACTTTTCTAAGTACTCTTTCTGATAAAACAGCTGTCTTCCCACTTCCAGCCCCTGCACTTACTATTACATTTGAACCTTCTGTACTAATTGCTTCACTTTGTTCTTTTGTCCAATTAGGCATCAATGCACCTACTTTCAAACTTAATTTCTTTTAACTTAATAATATCTTCCTCTTTTTTAAAACATATATCTTTATAATTACAATATTCACATCCTATTAAATCATTCTCTATTTTTTTAGGATTTATATCGAATTTTGCTTCTAATATATTATCTATGGACTCATTAATCTTATTATCTACTATATTTATCAATTCTTCAATATCTTCAGTTGATAAAGTTTTTGAATAACTATAAAAACCTTTACTTGAAATTTTCATTCCTTTTATCATCAAACTATCCATATAAGTTTTATCAAACATCTTAAGATACTCTTCATTATTAGTACTGTATCCTTCTAAACGATATTGCTTACTTAATTCTGAATTATAATCTTTTTTAGAATCAAAAGATAATTTATTGTGAACTATTTTTTGAAGATAAAATCCAATAAATTTAATGTTTTTAAGTTTTGAATTTTTTACTAAATATAAATATATTGGCAATTGCATACCAATCCCATAATCTATATTATCAAGACTAATCTTTGGATTTCCAGTTTTATAATCAATTATAGCTACATATACTTGTTCGTTTTCTTTTTTATATTTTATTTTATCAACAACACCCATAAAAGTAACTTTTATATCAGTATCTTTTTCAACAAATATCTTTTCTTCATATAGAGCATCATTTAATTCAGAATAAGAGTCATGTTTTTTAATTGTATCAATAGTGAATAATAAATCTTTTTTCAATTTATTTATAAAATGTAATTCCTTATTGGATAATTGTTTATCTACCAAAAATTTATTAAACTCCATTTCAAAATCGAAATCTTCATTATTACAAATTGATAATATATAATGAAATAAATCTCCAATATATTTCATAAAGGTTTCTTCAAATAAATCTAGTTTTAAAATATTATTAATATAGTACTTAAAAGCACACCTATTATAATTATCTAGGCTTGTATAAGAAAGAACTAATTTATTGTTTATATATTTATATAAATCTTTTTTGTTAATACCTGTAAACTTATTATCATATTTTAAATAATTAATATTTTGATAATTTGAATAAAGTTTGCTCAACTCTTTATCTTTTACATTATATTTAATCAAGTTGTCAATTTTTCTTGCCAAATTAATTTCATTATATATATCCGAGTTATAATTTTCTATATCTATTTTTTTAATTTCTAGTTCAAGTTCATCTATTATAGAGGAAGGATAAAATACTTCCTTATTGCTTTTTAATTTATAAGTTAAAAATAAATTTTTAGTGCTTATAATTTTGTTTTTAACGTATTCTTTCTCAATTAAGTTTTTTTCAAAAGAAGTTAAAATTAAATTTCTCTTTTTTTCATTATCAGACAAGAAATCTTCATCTTTATGTATTCTTGGTAATATACCCTGATTTAATCCCATCACAAAATAATAATTATCATCACAAATTTCGTCAATATCAACAATATTAACTGCATTTTTTATTCTATTACATTCAATAAAAGTTTTTTTCAAAGTATTTTCTATACAGTCTATAACAACATCATCTATTTCTGTAAAACTATACTTATTTACAATATCCATAATTATATTTGATATTTCGTTTTCATTTAAAATAATTTTTCTTTTCTCTTTTAAATTTTTTAAAAATTCTTTTACAATCATCGTACCATAAACATTTTTTTTACAGTCTATATTAATGGGTATATTGTGGAACTTAAACATTCTTTTTATAAGTAAATTATATTCATCACCGGCATTAACTAAAAATATTTTATTTATATTAACTGTTTTTAAAAGTTCAGTTATTTTTAAAATAACAAAGTTTACTTCATCTAATATTGTACTAAACTCATAAACAGAATGTAAATAATTTTCTTCATTAGATTCATCATATATATGGTCATATTTTTCTATTTCCTTTTTAATATAATTATCAATTTTACTATATCCAATAACAATTATTCTTGAAATATTCATTTTCTCTTTTACAATTAAATTATTTTCAAGTAAATCTATTTTTAATGAATCAATATAATTAAAATTGTCTAAATACATTTTAGCTATATCATACTTATAATTATATTTTTTCATTAGATAATAAACTGCTTTTTCATTATAAGTTCCAAAATATTTATTCTTAAATTGCTCTAATGTATAGAATTTTAAATTAACTAAAATCTTATTATCATTAATGTATCTTAAAATACTCTTTTTATGATAATCACTAGTAATTACTATATCGCCATTTTTAAAATTAATCATGTTTCACCTACTTATTCGTATTCATATAATAATTCATTTCCGATATTTCAAAAGAAACCATCTCTAAATCATCATAATTTTCTGTTGTTTCATCATTCAAATAATCCTCTATTTCAAATAAAAGTTCACTCATACTAGAACAATTTTTATAATTTATTTTATATTTTTCTAATACTGTTACTTGATTCTTATTAAGAAACAAATTGTTAATACTAAAATGCATATTTTCTTCGATTAAATTTAACTCTTTATCTATATCATATTCCATAAAATCACCATCTAAATTATAGCACAAAAAAACAACATACTGTTGTTTCTTATAAATATTTTTTTATCTTATTTGTTTCTTATTAACTTCGAATATTTCCTGTTCATTATATTGTTCATAAAGTTCTAAAGATTTTGAAACATAATCTAAAGAGGTATTCTTTTTCTCCCAATTAATCCATCCATTATATATCCCAAAAATTTCTTCTAATTCTTGATTCTCTTTAATGCTGTATATATCACGAATAAGAAAAGCAGAAGCTTCTATATTTTTATAAGGATCATTCAAAATGTCGTCTTTATTGAAACCTAAAGAATCTTTTATATAGTTAATATTACATTCGTTAATTTGCATCAAACCATAATCATTTGTATTACTAACAATACCATTAGTATTAAATTCACCGCCTGATTCAACATGCGAGATAGTCATAAGAACCGGAAAAGGAACATCATATTTTAAGCTTATTTCATACATATATTGTTGTAATTCATAAGATAAACCATTTTCATAGCCTACAAATTCCTTTTCATAATAAAGTTCTTCTTTAGTTTCTATTATATCTATATTTGCCTTTTCTATTCCATAATCATTAATATGATCATCAATTTGATATTCACAAGTATATGAAGTTTTTTCTTCTACCAAACTAGCGCTAGTGGATATAATAGCAGTTGCAGAGGCTGTCGCCAGTAAAGCTATTTTGAAATTAGACAATATCTTATGATCCACATTATTAAATATTTTTTTCGAAGATTCAATTATATCATCAAAGTCAATAATCATTCCATTTGGAAGAGCTATTGCCTTGTCAAACGCATTTTTTAGCTCTTTGTTATAATGTTTTTTAATATCCTTAATGTTGGAATTTTCAAAATTACTTTTATCATTTATACTAAAAATAAATAGATCTATAAAATCACGGATAATTTCTTTGTTTTTAGTAAAACTCGAAACATCTTTTTTTATTATTTTCCAGCAAGATTTATTATATTTTATAAGATTAATTTCAGCAGCTACAACTATTTTCTTTTCAAGCATAAGTGAAATAACTTTTGAAGAATATTTCTTTAGTTCATTCGGTTTGTTTTTTTCTAATAGATTAATGATTTTTTGTTTACCTATTTTCATTCCATAAATATTTATAATCTTATGTAAATACTTATCTATGTCTGATTCAAGTTGCATTATATTTTCCAAAAAATCACCCCCAAATAATTATATATAATTATGAACTAAATTTCAATAAAAAAACTTAATCTAAGTTAAGTTTCTTTTCCATTGTTTTAATTGTAATAAAATAATAAGCGATACTCATAAGAATACTTATTGTTATAGCAAAGATCAAAAATCCATTCAAGAAAGAATAAGGAGGGGTATCTTGATCTAAATATTTCATATAATTTTTGTCAAATAATGATGGCATAAAAAGTAGTATTGAGGAAACTATTTGATTAATATTATATAATACTATCCCATATACAATTGAATAAACTTTCTTATTACCGTTGTGTTTTTGTCCAAGTGCGATAGACGCATAGACAGTTAACATATTAGATACATAACCTATAACAATAGCAATTGCTATTAAAAATATAAGTAAATGATCAACTTTTTCAAACAATTCTATAAATAGTTTTTTAAAGAAATCAACATCAACGTCAAATCCAAGAAAAATTGCGGCTAATGACACTAATAATGATATCCCAATAATTACGCTTGAAGTAATTAATTTAGATAAAACTAAAGCTGATTTTTTAACTGGTAAAGTATGAGTTAAATAACCTTCATCTTTTACCATATTATTATAATACTTAATTACAGAAACTATAAAAGTTGCAAATGGAACACCTATAATTGCCATTACACAAAGTCCACATATTAAACCAGCGGGATAATCGAATATAGCCGATTTATCTGCTAAAAACATTGAAAATCTAGTAAATATTGCTAATAACAAAGTTATTAAATAAACTGGAATTAAAGTTTTAAACAATGATTTAAAATCATATTTAATTAATTTATTTAACATTTAAATTCCTCCCTAAATAATGCATCTATTGTTGTATTATTACTTGTTCTTATTTCTTCTGCTGATTTATTCAAAACGATTTTACCTTTATTTATAAAAATTACATCATCCAATATATTTTCAATATCAGCTATTAAGTGTGTTGAAATAATTATACTTGAACCTTCTTCAAAATTATTCAAAATTGTTTCCAAAATATAATCTCTACTAGCGGGATCAACACCACCAATAGGCTCATCTAATATATATATATCAGCTTTTCTGCTCATTACAACAATTAGTTGAACTTTTTCTTTTGTACCTTTTGACATTGTTTTTAGCTTGTCATTCGGTTCAATATTTAATCTTTTTAACAATTCCAAAGCTTTTTCCTTATTAAAATCTTCATAAAAATCAACAAAAAATTCTAATAATTCTGTAACTTTCATATCCAAGTTTAGGTATGTTCTTTCTGGTAAATAAGAAATTGTTTTTTTACTTTCCATCCCTAAAGCTGAATCTTTTACAAGAACCTCACCTTTTGTTGGTTTCAATAAGTCATTAATTAATTTAATCATAGTAGTTTTACCACTACCATTTGGTCCTAAAAGCCCATATATCTTTCCTTTTTCAATTTTTAGAGAAACGTTATCTAATGCTTTTTTTCTTCCATAAACTTTATCAACATTTTTAAACTCTACTAAATTCATATTAATCTCCTTTTATTAATTCTAAAATTTCTTTTTTAGAAAAATCTAATTTTTTCATATTTTCTAAAAAATCTTCTATTGTTTCTTCAGCTAGTTCTTTCCTTATTTTATTAATTACTAAACTTTCCTCAGTTACAAACTTACCACTTGTTCTTTTTGTCAAAATTAAGCCACATTCTTCTAATTCTAAAAGTGCTCTATTTATTGTGTTAGGGTTAACTTTTATATTTAAAGCAAACTCCCTAACAGATGGTAATTTAGATCCTTTTTCATAAACATCAGTCACTATAGCTATTTTCAATTGATCAACTAATTGCTTATAAATTGGCTTATTATTATTGAAGTCAAAATTCATATTTCATCTCCTTGTGTTAATTAACTAATACAGTTATACAACTATTTTTGGTTTTTGTCAATATATATTTTAAAAAAAATTCTTACAATTAAAAAAAGAGTCAAATTATGAAGTGAACCCCAAATAGTTCACAATAAAAAAAGAACCTAAGATTTATTTCTTAGGTTTTGACTTTAATCTAGTAGTGTTATAAAATAGTATCCATTCTTCGACAAGAATTATATATTCTTGTAAA